>Ga0315900_10000289_pt1 | contig 90181 bp, 74 predicted proteins | sample LakEriMetagenome_FD_203521 | JGI IMG/M metagenome (GOLD analysis project Ga0315900, IMG submission 203521) | Freshwater fungal communities from buoy surface, Lake Erie, Ohio, United States - Buoy 12 MA114 | ecosystem: Environmental > Aquatic > Freshwater > Lake > Lake biofilm | place: USA: Lake... | reverse complement strand
CGGATATATGGATAGAAAATCATAACCCATTTGGAATGAAGTTAGCAGGATCCCGTAATACTACTAATGTAGGAGAAAACCGGGGACATGCTAAGTATAAGAATTGGCAAATGGCAGTGATTGACTATGCTTATATGCAGGCAGTATTTGCAAGAAAAATTAAAACAAGAAAAGGATATTATGAATACCTCAAAAACTACGCGGAGAATCCCAAATATGCTGACAACCTTAAAAGACATCTGCATAAGTATAGGGGATTTAGTATTTCTAATGATTATTTGGATGATCTATGAATAGTATAGAAAAAGCTATTATGAGAAAAAAACATATAGTATGCTTTTCAGGGGGCAAAGATTCTGCAGCTATGTTACTACGCATGATTGAATTAGGCATGCCTATTGACATGGTACTATTTGCAGATACAGGTAAAGAATTTCCACAGTTATACGCTTATGTAAAACGAATGGAAGAACACGTTAACTCTCTAGGGATTGAATTCAAAAGAGTAGCCCCTACAAAAACGTGGGACGATTGGTTCTTTGGTAATGTATCAAGAGGAAAACTTGAAGGTCAACAACGTGGTTGGCCTTTAATGTTATTCCATTGTTGGTGGAGCCGTGAAGCAAAACATAATACAATGGATCCTATTTGTACCGGTAACATTAGATACCTTGGATTTGGTGTAAATGAAAAGACAAGAGTTACTGCAGCACGAAAACAAAAAGAAACATGGGCTGTGCCATTAGCTGATTGGAATTGGACTGAAGCCAAAGCATTACAATACCTAATTGATATTGGATGGGCTGAACAATTCCATATTGACTTCAATAGAACCGGATGTTTTCTATGTCCAAAACAAGGAGAGAAAGCATTGGAAACTGTTCGTACTAAATACCCTGAACAATGGAAAGAATTAATGTGGTATGCTGAACGTACAGATAAAGATTTCAAACCAGGAATCTCTTACCAAGACTTATTAAACATGGAAAAAGGAATACTTCCTTCTTCTAAACCAAAGGATCCAAATCAAGGATGCTTTGATTTTGAATATTAAAAACCTTTAAATCAGAATAAGATGGAAGCAAAACTAAAGAAAATAGATCCTCATTATTTTTTGATAGTTGATGATAAGACATTTGGATCAACTATGGAACCACATTTAAGTGCATCAATCAGACATGCATTATCACTTAAAAATTGCCAAGCAATTGAACGTGGTTATGATTTGGATGCTATAGCTGATGAATTAGCATTTAAGCATGATGACAGATTTACATTAGCGTTAGTTGCATTACGAAGAGGAATGGAGTTGATGGGTGATAAGAAGTTTAGTGAGGAGGATGTTAAACAAGCATATCTAATTGGTTGTGATAAACAAACAACAAATAATTATCATGTGGAAAGAAACCTACAGTCACTCCAACAAACTGAATGGGATGTTGAGATAGTTATGGAAGAAGTTTCTATAGGAGATAAATATACTCCTGAGCCTAAACCAAAACTTGATGTAGATGGCTGTTTAATTTTAAAACGTAAGTAATATGGAAAAAGAATTTGTGCCTTATGGGTTAGCTTTAAGAATGAAAGTGCTTGGCTTTGATGAACCTTGTATGTCTTCTAGAGATATGAATAATGGTGAAGGTCTTATACAACTACCCCTTTACCAACAAGCATTTAGATGGTTTAGAGAGAAACATGGGCTGTTTGCAACAATTGATGGTTTGGAAGAAAGATTGTATTATAAGATTACTCAAACTAATGAATATTCTAAAGAATACAATACTTACGAAGAAGCAGAACTATTCTGCTTAAAAAAACTAATTGAAATTGTAGAATCTAAAGAGAAAGAAGATGGCAAATAAACAAACAGCAGTAGAATGGTTGTATGGCAAATGGTCAGAACAAGCTACTTTATATTTAGAAGACTTGGAACAAGCCAAAGCAATGGAGAAGGAGCAGATGTTAGACTTTGGTGAGTTTATCATTGATGAATTAGAACCTATGGCTCAGAATAGAGATTGGGTTGAAGAAAGATATAATCACTTTAAATTAGAATAAGATTTAAAAGAATATGACAACAGTAAATAGTTTATCAGGAGGAAAGACTTCATCTTATTTAGCAGTACATTACCCGGCAGACATTGAAGTATTTGCCGTAGTATGTATAGATGATCACAATGCCAATGGTGGATTTTGGAGAAAAAATAAAAGCCTCTTACAGAGAGTTCAGGACAAATTAGAAAAGACATCACCTAACTGGCCAGAGTTTAAGGCGACAGCAGAGGATCCACAAACGCTGATCACAATGCTTGAGCTAGAACAATTTACCGGCAGGGAAATCACTTGGGTACGCGGCGTAGGATTTGATAGCCTAATTCAGGAAGTCAAACGCGCTGTACCCAATTTGAAAATGAGGTGGTGTACAGAGTATATGAAAATCATTCCTATGTTTGAATACATATACTTAAACCTAGAACTCCCAGTAGATATGAGGATTGGCTTCCGTTATGATGAAGCTGAACGTGCAACAGATCTTGACGCAACCATTGACTTTCCCATCAATTGTAACAACTATGGAACCGGAAGACAAAATTGGGTAAAGAACTTTGAATACAGAGTATTATCCTATCCTCTAATAGATGATAAGATAATGCGGCCTATGGTAAACAAATTTTGGGATGAGCATCCGCAAGTAACATTTCCGGAAGACACTGGTTGTCAAATTTGCTTTTGGAAAGATCCGCAACAAATTAAATTAAACTACAACCGACCAGAACCCAAATCAGTTGTCCAGTGGGCTCACATCATGGAGGTTGTGATGGGTAATCGTTTCAAGAAAGAAATATCTATGGATGCCATAAGAGACATTGGTGTCCAAATGGATTTCTTCTCAGGAACAGGACCGGGATGTAAAGCCGGTATTTGTGGAATTTAAATCAGAATAAGATGACAAATAAACAAACAGCAGTAGAATGGTTTATAAGTAAATTAAAAAACTTAGATGCCATTGATAATAAAGACATTAAACAAGCCAAAGAAATGGAGAAAGAGCAGATAATGGATGCTAGAATGAATGGTATCAACTCGGCTTTAAAAGGTTATGCAATAAGTAATGAACAATACTACAACGAAACCTTTAAATCAGAATAATATGGAGTGTATTAAGTGCGGTAAACCAGCCACCAAGAAATACTCACCTGATCTTGATATCAAGGGTATAGGTATGTGTGATGAGCATGAAGATGAAGTAAAGCTTGATTTACTTGTTACGCAGTTTGATCCCAAAGGATGGGATAAGTTTGAAAAGAAATATTTAAAGAATGGAAAATCAAATAGACAGAATGACTAGTGGGGCTTGCATAGCCTGGAATGGAGAAATTTGTAAATCTTCTGAGTTTAGATCACGTATGAATTATGCGAATTCAAAGTATAAACCTTCAGAAGCAGAGTTAAAAAGGATTCAAAATCTTCCTTGTACAGATATTGCAAGGATAGATGAAATTGAAAATCCTGATGTACATGAGTGGTATCAAGTTGGTACAGACAAGTACGGAAGAAATATGTATTGTCCAAAGACGGATACCAAAAGAACTCAAACTATGGGAGAGTTTTACGGCAATGCTACTGTAGATTAAGATGAGCCTGAAGATAGACATGATGGTTAAGCATCTGAAAGATAGCAATAAGAACTGGAAGATTATGACCAAGAGTATGATAAGATGTTATCTGAAAGACAAGTTCAAGTGTTCAGCTTATATGGCTAATCAGGCTATAGAAAAACTGTATAAAGATGAGTAAAGAAATGGTAGATCTACTTGCTGTAAGTATGATATGTGTTACAGTGATTGTATGTGTAATAATTGTAAGCAGAAGATCATGAAGGACTTTAATGAGAAGTGGTACTTTATAGGTACAGTCGTTGGCATCTTTGCCGGAATAACAATTGGTTATTTAATGTTCGGATGACAAAAGAAGAATTGATAGAGTGGGTAAACAATTTACCATTGCAAACTCTAACAGATGAGTTAAAAGCTGATATAGTAGATGAGCTAGATGCAATGCTCGCCTTCAATGTATCGGATATGGAGAAAGCATTTATTGCAGGAGGTAAGATGGCGCGCAATATAAACGCGCCAGGATTTCATGAATTCCTTAAAACAATTGCACCATGAGTAAAATGGGAAGAGCTGTATTTTGGGTCCAGGAAAATAGATTAGAAAAAGATCCGGATGCCCTAAAGAAATACATTGAACATCTTAAAAAAGAAGAAGAGAATGAACGTAATAGAAAAGCACGAGCTGAGGACGGGAAAGAAAGTAAGCATAGCGTATGATGAAGATGCGGAATCTCCAAGAGAATGGGACACATTTACAAAAATGATTTGCTTCCATAAGCGTTATAATCTTGGTGATAAGCATGATTACAAACATAACGATTATGAAAGCTGGGAGGAACTGGGAGCTGCCATTACGGACAGAGAGAAGCCAATCCTTATAAAGCCTTTGTATCTGTATGATCATTCTGGAATTACAATTAGCACAAAACCTTTTGGTTGCAATTGGGATTCAGGGCAGGTCGGTTTTGTAGTAGTTACTCAACAGACCTTAGATGATTATGGTTTCACTATTGCTGAAAATGAATCCTGGAATAGATATTATGAAAGGATCGAAAGTAGAGTAGAAGAAGACATAAAGATTTATGACTCGTTCATAACCGGTGAGGTGTATCGTTTCCTTATAGAAGATAAGGATGGTGATGTACTTGATAGTTGTGGAGGATTTTATGGTGATTACCAAGACTCCGGATTAATTGAATACATCAAAGATTCGTTATCTCCTGAAGAGTTTGAAGAACTAGATTTGTAAAAGAAAAAAGGGTATCGTTGAGATACCCTTTTTTTGTTATACCAAGATAGTTATTTGAGAAAGTTAGCAGAGAAGTATTAACGTACCTTGGCTTGATAAGTCTGGAAGTTTTGTATCGCCATAGCAGGATCCAAACTTGAACCGGTAAGACCTACGGTTTTTGCAAAGTGTGCTAAAAACTTAGAGCCTCCCTTTTGTTGCCAGTCATATGGACCTACATTGCGTGTGTAATATGCACTAGGATCATCAGTAGCAGTAGCTTTAATATCTTCCCATAGCTGTACATAGCTATCAGTGGTTGGACCAAATGCTACAGACTTAAGATCTAATAGAGAGTTATAATGTTTAACACCTCCCGTTAGTAAGTTAAACTGTTCGTTCTCACCGCGTACCTGCATCAACATATGTAGAGCATGTACTTCCATGTAACCTAACATATCAAATTCTCTATCACCATCCTCTGTTGTAAGTGGGAAAGGTAGAGCTCCTGATTTTTCACGTAGCTTGTCATAGCGCTCATCATCATCCGGATCCCATCCAAATAATAGAGACATTAACATTGTAGTACCAAGAAGCATTGCAACTTCAGCAAGCATTTTTAGCATTGCTGTTTTTTCAGCATCTGTAAGATACTTTAAGTTTTGACCACCTTGCTTGATACTCTCAATCATTGTTTTAGTAAACTGAACATAGAATCCCATCTGTACATCACCTAGTCCTGGATTTAATCTTGGCTTAGGATCCCAGATTGGTCCAGAAAAGCCCCAGCGATTAATGGCCATAGTAGTGAAGTACCTACGTAGATAAGATAAGAAGCGGAAGAATAAATAACGTTGTGCTTCAGGCTGATCAAATTTAGCATAAGCACCACCCATATTATTCATAACTTGCTGTATCTGATTCTTTGCGTACTTGAATTCAGAGTTATCAATCTTAACTGTAGTTTTGTCTTCTAATTTTTTATCATACTTTTTATTGATTGCAAGAATCTTATCTTGAACTTTCAGTCTTTCAAATTCATCTTCTATAGTTGAAAGATCCGGAACATCATTTAATTCATCCTGGCGATCTTCTTCTATTTGTTTTGCTAATTCAAGTTTTGCATTAATGTTAGCATTACGGAATACTTCTTCAGCTTCAGCTTCAGGAATGTTATACTCAGCCGCAATACTTTGAACTGTATCGCCATCCTTAACAAAATGTACTATAGGTTCTGTACCGTATCTTGCATCAATACCTTCTTTTAATCTAATCTGTCCATCAATAGTTTCAAAAGCATCAATGTATTTGATTTCTTTTTCTTCACCTCCTACTTTTTGCTTTATCTTTTTCTTATGCATTATACCTCCAAACAATTGAAGAGCTGCTTGAATTTCCACCCATTTACGTGGTGAATACAACCAACTAAATTCGGCAGCATCTTTAAGCATTGTGCGGGACATACTATCTCCAATGTTATCAGCAAATCTATCTTGAATAGGATCAAAGATTTCTATAAGCTGAATGTTATGAGATTTTGCTCCAGGTTTATACAACTGTCCATTAAAGCTAACTTCAGCCATTGCTTTGTAAGCCCAAGCATTACCTTGTTGTAAACTCACATGATCCACAAATTGTCCACCGCTTGCTTCAATCATAGCCTGGAACTTCATACCTAAAGAGTTCTTTAAGGCTGATGGTAAGTTCAGTGCAAAGAAAGAGAATGATGCCCTCTTAAAGAGAAGATTAGCAAAGTTGTTTAGCCATGGTACATTTGCCACGGCACTAGCCTGAGTCTGCCCCTCAAATTCTCGCGCAATAAAATTATTTACAGCAGCAAGCCGGACGTTGTCTGGTTTCTTTAGATAGCGAAGTAATCCTCTATTTTTGAACTCCGCCTCATTTACTTTATTCAAGTCATTGATGGCGTTGTCAGGATTGTTCAAAGTATTTTGAATAGCCCTTACTACCGGAGATATCTTAACAAGTTGTTTCTGACGTTCAGCTGACATCATATAACGCATCATATTGGTAGTAATGTTTAATGATACATCATCTGCGTCAACGTCATAAAGTCCTGATATAGGAATATCCGTGATCTCGTTGTCAAACATATCAGCGCGAACCAAGTTAAATTCTTGTTCATGATTAAATCCATCTTCTGCTTGAGCTTTATCACCATATAAGAAATTCTTTATACGTTCAATGAACTGTGAGAGAGCGTTCCATTTCTTTTGACCAAGCTCGTCAATTTTAGTAGACTGTATAACTTCTAACCCATGCTTCATAAAACGTGGATAGTCAAGATATAGCCTACTCTTATATGACAAGCCTTCCTGGTGTTTCAAATGAAACTCTTTCATTTTCTCTAGAACAGCAAACAATGCCGGATCCTGAGTTTTAACTTTCTCATAATCCTCATTAATGTATCTTGAGTCAACTGCTCCATCTTCTATAGTTTTAGGAAGAAAGCGTCCTCGGTTATCTACTGTTTCATTGATCAGTTTTCTTGTCTTATACTTTGATTTGACAACTCGCGCATAGTAATCTAAAGAAGGGAGCCCTTCAATAGTATCTATTACTTTACCACTTGAATCCTTAATATCATATGACTCCATCATATTAGGATCAGAAGGCTTGATAATGTTCCAAGCATAGATTCTTTTATACTCAGTTACCGTAGTCATGATGTTATTAACCTTTTTATTATAACTACGCGTAATATGATTTGCCTCAAACCATTTATCAAATTCCGGATCTTGTCCAAGCAATGAAGAAACTACTTTCTCATTTAAAAGTGTAGAAGCATTAGCTTGAGTAACAGAGTTTACTTTAAATTCGCTAAGCATTACACTAGTATCTAATTTAGACAACCAGTTATTTAAAATGTCAACATAGTATGGTGTAGCTTCTCTCTGTGTAATTTCAGATAACTCTTGATAATATCCCTGAAGATCCGCCATTACTTCAGCACTTAATCCATACGTATCTTTTTTATCAAAGTAACTTCTTAGTTCTGTCCATTCACTTTGAGATAAACGGCCAACATCTTTCTTCTTTCTAAGGAGATCAAAGAACCTTTCATTTTCAACTGGAGTAAGTCCATTCTTTTGAACTTCCGCATTTCTCATTTTCTCAAGCTTCTGCTCAAGCTCTTTAATACGTGCTAAAGATCCAGGAGAAATATCTGTCCCGATGATTTGATTATCTTCATCTCTATAACCGGTACTTAATTCAATGATTTCTTCCCATATGGCAGCCTGATCAATTTCATCTCTTTCATTCTTTGGTAGATTTTTTAAGATGTCTTTAATAGAATCCAATATATCATTACGGCGATTATACCATTCCTCCTTAATAACCTTACGGCTATTACGCTTCTTCCATTCTTCAACTCTAGTTATCCATTGAGCTTCTCCTTCTTCTACTCCTTCATTACGTAGTTCTTGTAGGAAATCTAAATAGGCATTTTCAAATACACCTTTTCTAACTTTCCATTCATAGAAGTCATTAGACTTACTCTTGAAATCTCTCAAGCGTTTAGCAATTTCTGCTTCAGTACCAGTCTTAAGTTTACCATTCAAGTCATATCTAGAATGCATCTGACGGTACTGTCTCCATAAATCGTCAATTTCATCTGCAATAAACATGCGGTCTGTTTCTGTTTTTGCAGGCTCAGTAAGCTTTCTCAGTTCTTCAAAAAAACGTTCCCGGCGATAAGACGCTTCCTTACCAATATCATCTTGTTCCAATAGGTCATACCTATCATAGAATTCAGATACAAATTCTTGGTGCATGTAGTCACGTTGAAATTTCTTTTGCGCGGCTATTGCATCTATTAAGACTTTCTTATCATTATCATCATTAGTAGAAGCATAACGCTTTTGTGCTTCATCTACTTCATATGCAAGACGGTCTTCCTCATAACGGTATCCTTTAAACTTATTAAGGAATGTCCATACTTCGCGTTCTTCAAGTTCTCCTGTTTCCCTATTCCATTTAGCAACCTTGTCCTTAAAGCCAAGCTTTTCACCAAGTTCTTCAATCTTCATAGGGTTGTAGCCTGCCGCCACTAACAAAGGTCTCATAGTCTCAGCAAAGGTGTTCGCTTTCCTTTGACTTACTATCATCACATCATTCAACGCATTCTTTGTATACAACGCCAAACCTCCAATAACAGGATCTGTGTTATACAGATAGCCCTCAAGGTATGAGTTAAACCAGTTAGCATCACCCATATTACCTCTCAAGATAGCTTCTATCTTATCTCTACTAATAGATAACCCTTTCTGAGACAATGCAAGCAACTTATCTAATGCTTTTCTCTCTTGAATACTTAATCCCTGGTTCTTATCTTTCTTGAGTAGTTCATTCATTTGGATGAACTCTGCCTTTGTCATACCGTGGTACTCCTTATAGATAGTATCTATTCTTTCAGGTGGAGCTCCGCGCTCTTCCATATCAGAAATAATCTTCTCATATCTTTCTCTCAGAGTCTTATTAATTGGTTCCATCTGTGCATAAACAGCATCTCTAGCTCCTAACGCATACATCTCATTGATAAGATCCTTAGTCTTTCTTAAACTACGTGAGGTATCTTCAACAAGATTCGTCAAAGGAGATCTGTTTGGTATATCAGATTTATCTACTACATCCTTGAACTCATCCATAAACTTGCTCCAGTAGTTAACAAGCTTATCATAGTAATAGGCCTTATGCATATTATCTTGGGTATCCGGATACTGTGAAATATCTTTGACATGCTCAAGAACTTTCTCCATAACTGTTTCCAAACGGAATAAAGTATTAGCTAGTGCTTCAACTCTATTACGGCTTTCATTTACATCCTCTCTGAAGTTATCAGCAAGATTAGCTACGGCTGTCTGCCACTGTGATAAGTTACCTCGCATTTGTTGCAGATCTCCTCTCTGAAACTCATCTGTTAATATTTCCGCCAGCTCACTATAGTTCTCATTCTTAAGAAGCATATTAAGCTGATTATTAATCATGTCATAGAAAGTGTTGATGGTGTTCTGCATTTCCTTATGACTGATCTTCTGTAGATCATCAGAAATACCTTCATAATCATCTCTATTGTATGCCACAAACTCATCATCTGAAATAAGTTCCGTATCAATTTGGAAGTTATCACCTTTTACCAAAATGTCTGATAACTCATCCATTTTAGTAATAGATGTAATCTTGCTTACCGGGATCGCTTTACCAAAAACTTTACGTAGTAACTGCTTAATGTTGTACATAAGATTTTTGATAAACTCATTGAATTTGGATTCTGGCTTTACATCATCCATTTTACGCATAGCATCAGCTGCTAATGCACGTACAATTACTTCTTCCTTAAAGCTATCTGAATTAACATCAACGTCTGCATATTTACCTAAAACATCCTGGATTATTGATTTACCTTCATCTGTACTTGCAAGTTGATCATATAAGGTCTTAAATGCTTTGTTATCGGTCTTTGATAAATGTCTTACCAAAGGATGAGCAAACTCATGAAGAGCAAGATCTGTAGTTAGTTTATCTGCTATAAAGTAAATCTTACCAGCATAAAAGAATGCAGGTTCCCCATTCCATGGATTACGAGCATTCTTTGTAATCTCATAAGCATCATTAGCAGATACCATTTCATATGGTACACCTAACGCAGATGATAATTTATTAGCTACTTCAATAGCTTTAGTATTTCTCAACTGATCTCCGGTTGCAATTGTATCTTTAGATCTACCTTGAGTTGCTTCAGCTAAATCAGCAAATGATGGATTTTTTGGTAACATCTCCTGGCTATCCTCTCTTACAAGCTGATATAAAGGCCTATTAGCTGTTGGAGTCATAAAGGATCCTCTATAACTTTCCGGAATAATAATGGTGTTTGTATTAGCTTCTTCAAAGAGATACTCATTAAAAGTATATTTCTTAATTCTAATGCCTCGTGTTCCTCTACTTTCTGTACGCCAATTATAGTTAAAATCTTTTAACCTTCTTTCTAGTTCTTCTTCAGGAAAACTTTCAAATTTCTTTTTTAATTCTGAATATTTTACAATACTTCCGTTTTTAAGCTCAATCATATGATCCTCTCTAAAAGCTCTTAGTCCATAATTTTGATAAATAAAAGCTCTTGCTACTTTACCTCTAGGGGAAGTAATAGTATAATCTACAGGACTAAAACTCATACCAGCAATATTTTCTGTGGCATAATGCAAGTCTTGAATACCTTGCATTACTTCACCCATTACGGCTTGAACCCGCCCATCAATATTTGTAGCAACATATAACTTAGATCTGTATTGTATAGGAATTTTATATGCATCTGATGTTTCAACTATTCTATTACCATCTCCATCAGTATATTCTCTTTCAACGCTTGTTGTAGTCCAACCTGGATAATGTCTATCAAGTGTTGATCGTATATCATATAGCCTTTCTCCTGATCCACTAATTATTATTAAGTGATCATCTGTTTCCTCATATAATTCTAATTTACCATCTTTTACATGGCCCCAGCGATCATTTAATTCTTTAAAACCGACAATATATCTTTCCCAATAAGCTATATCGTAAGTAAGTTTTTGATCTGGCAGTTTAGCAATAGTAAATGCATCTGAATATCTAAATAAAGAAGACATAAAAGCTACATTTATAGTTCTGCCATAGTTTTCACCATCCGTAAATGTATTTACAGTAATTGTTTCGTCAACTATTTCATTTGTAGGACTTGAATAGTTAGGAGTTTTTACAATAAATGACTTATCTGTTTTTCTTACTACTCTGCCTGCAGAACTTAATACATTGCTCGGATTATCTCTTAATTCTTGAATATTATTTTTAAGAAGATTTTTTCTTTTTTCAAGTAGTTCACTAGTACTTCTAATGTTTCTTTGTTGGTCGCCATCAGTCCATGCTATTTGATATAAACCTGTATTTTGTAGAATTTCTAATTCACCTTCAAATCCATAAGTTTTACCAGGTTGTCCCGGTTGTGTAGAAGGTTTTTGAAATTTTAAAACATCTTGCCAGCCGTATTTTCCACGAATAGCATCTACCATAAATGCTGCACGTTCACTAGCATAAACATCTTTTAGATTTTTAAAATAATCTTTGAATCTATTTGCCGTAGGAATTGTACTTTGTTGAAATTCTTGTTTGTATGCGTTTACAGTATTAGAGTTAAAATTAAAATTGCGATGATTATTCTTTACATTACGGTATAATGATTCAAATCTATAACGTAAATCTCCTTGATAAGGTTCTTCTTCTACACTTAAATTAGCAACAATAGCCATTTTAGGAAACGTTCTTTTAATAGCTTCCCACATTTCTGTATCTCTTCTGATTTGACCAGTTGCATAGCTATTATAGATAAAATTACCCACCTGTCTCAAATCGCTATCAAATTCCGGACTATCAATATAACTCATGATATTAGCAACACTACCTCCCAACATTCCATGCGGAGTATTAGCTCCTCTAAAATCTATCAGTTTTTGAATAAGTTCTTTGCGCGCTATAAGAAATTGTTGAGAGTCTTTATCTAATATAAATTGATAATCAGAAGCTATTGTTTGCAATCTTTCAATTCTATTAATTTCTTGAGTCATATCCTCGATAAAAGGAGTAGCACTCTCTTTTTGTAAGTAACTTCCAATATTAATTTTAGTGTCACTTGCTAATAAATCGGCAAGATCCTGAATTGAAGTCTGTGCATTAATATATCCGGCATCAACAATACTTTTTGCCGGACCAAAGATTTCTCTAATCTTTTTTACTATTGCTTCCCAAACAGATTGAATAAAATTATAAGTTGTGTCATCATTAATGCGTCCTTTGGCAAATCTTCCTAAAAGTTCTACAATAGCTTCTTCTTCAATTTCATCAGCCGTATATCCTTCAGGTTCATATAATGCTGTTATTTCAGCTAATAAATCTTTGTGTTTATCAGCTCTAATTTCAGCACGCATTCTTCCATAGAGAGACATATTACTCTTACGGATCATAGCAACAAAGATGTGTCCAAATTCATGCAGTGGAGTATCAAGTGTAGCAAGAGCAGTATTAATTACAACTACATCTTTATCACCTTCTCTAACAACTTTTCCTTTCCATCTTTCATTAGGTAAATTTTCAAATCTATAATTAGATCCAAAGAACTTTTTAGCTATACGCTCTGTAAGAGTTTTTACTTTGGCTACCTGTTCTTGGTTAATAGACTCCTGTTCACGGACTAATTGAAAATAAGCCTGATCTTTTTCTTTAGATAATACTTCTTCTGGAGTTCTGATCATGCCTCCAGTCTCCATAAAGTCTTTATATGCTTCAAACTTTCCTACAGCTTCTTCTAAAGCTTGCCATTCTGGTAGATTAATGTTAGGACAAATATTCATAGTTGTAATAATTTAAACTCCCGCACAATGATTCATAAAATCAAGTACAGCTTGTTTGTTCACTTCTTTAATTTTAATATCGCTTACTTCTTGTTTTTCTTGAACTACGGCTTTTCCTGTTCCGGTCTTTAAATAACCAGGATTGATGTAACCAAAATTCTCAAATAACTGCTTGGACAAATATAAGAAAGTTTGAGGTGCAAACATAGATCCGTTAGTCCCAGTATCTAGCATATCTTGACCATAGCCTTTATTATTAAACACTATAGTTTTACCCACAGACTCCTCAACAAGTTGCTCAATAGCATTGTCAATTGCTATTTTTACATCAGGATCTATATCACCATCTTTATCCCTTATTACAGAACCTCTTTCTTGTCCAGCTGGATTGCTGTAGTACATTCTAGTTGGTAAACCAAAAACATTTGATGCTTTATTATGTAATCTAGAATCATCCATTGAAGTTCCTGCAGAACGAGCATTGATTGCGTGATTATATAGATAAATGTTCTCTGGATTATTTTGAAGCATTGCTGTCAAAGTCTCCATAGGGGAGGCCTGAATATAGTCTTGCGTACCAGGTGTTAAAGATCTTGGTGGAACAATATCAAAAGTTTCAGAAATTTCAATTCCATTATAAGTTATGGCAATTACTTTACCTTCGTTATCTTTTATTGTAGAAACGCTACTTATTTCATATTTCTTTTCATTTGAAACAACAAGATCTCCTACTTTTTTAGGATTACGCAAATGATTATCAAACTTTTGATCTCCTTTCTTAACAGTAAGGATTTCTGTTTTTTCAGCATTAATACCTAAATCGTATGAACCACTTAACACACCATTAGGTTTTTGTTTAAACCTAACTCCCGTAAAATAATCCTTACCTCTAATTTTACCCATACGGCTTCTATTGGCATCTTTAAATTTCTTAAAATAATCATTTAAGATACCAGAAAGTCCCATTTCTGCTATTGTTAGATTTTTTCTTTCTCTAATGACTTTGCGACTTTCAAAATGGCGCAACAAAGCTTTAGTAGATTTTTCTAATAATCTAGTAATAGGTGCTGAATCAACTAAGCGTACAAGAGAATATCTACTTTTAGTATTAAAGCCAGACTGTAAAAATGCTACTAAAGGCAATCGTTTAAAAATGTCTGTAATCTCTTGAACCTCTTGTGGAGTTTTATTTTTTACAATTTCCTTAAACGCTCTAGGATCCGCAAGAGTCTTAAGATTTTCATATGCTACATTAATCTGATCTGAATCAAGCTTAGAATCATTAAGAGCAATATTCTTAAAATTACCAGCATTGCTTGCGTTGTCAGTTGTTTGAATAGATATGTTATTCAGAATAGAAAAATAAGCTTTTAAATCTGGATGTTTATCAAGTATTGCAAATAGTTGTTGTGCATACGTATTGTTACTCTTAAACATTTTCCAATAGTTATAAGAATTATCCAATGCTTTATTTCTAAGCCATCTTTCGTATGCCAGTGTTATTTTTCTTTGCTTAAAATTATCTACAGATTCTTCTTGTCTTTGTGCAATTTTTTTATCAGCATCTATTTCAGAAAGAAGTTCTGTAAACTCTAAATTATCTTTTAGATCTAATGGTTTGTATTTAGCACGGAGTGTCTCTCTTTCTAATACAAATTTATGATATTCTTCTACAGTTTGGAAAGCTGAGTTACTGACATGAGCCAAACCTCTTTTTTCCATTTCTTCTTTCTTGGAAAAATTTCTATCAATAAAATCTCTATTTATCGTTTTCTCATCAATATATAAAACACCATCCTGGACAAAAGCTCCAAATGTTAAATTAGGTACACGCTTGATGTTAGCATTTTGTATTTCATATCCATTGTATGTTTCAAGATCCGCTAATCTTATACCACGTATTTCATTCTGCAAAAGATATAATGGCAAATCATTCTTAAAATCAATTACAAACTGTTCATCATTGCCTCCTGTAGCTTGAGCTAATTCTTCATCTGATAAACTAGCAAGTTTTTCTCTTATAAAATAATTTAGTTCTTCATGATTTCTCAATGGGAATACTCTACCAAGTAACTCAATTTGAAAAGGTTGAATAAAGAAACTTCCAATAGGGGAATCTGTTATTAACCTATCAACCATTTCTGTTGGAATACGTGAGTCTTTACGTAAAGCTTCAATTAGTGTTATTCGATTTTCAGCTTCAAAGAGACTACCATCTTTAGATGTATCAACGTTCATTTTCATTTTAACATCGCGCACGGACTTAGCCATTTCTTCTATTTCTAAGAAATGTAAAAATGCAGCTCTATCAAAATCCGTATACTCATGCTGTTCACCATTTTTTCTAGAAGTAGCTTCTGCTTTTATTGCAGCCCAAAGCTGATCTTTATCAAATTCACCATTGGCATTTAATACATTTTCATTAATGCGCTTAGTTGCTTCTCTCTTAATAGTATTTCCAATATACTTAAGATCATCAGCTGTTGCATCAAATCCATATTGAGGACCTCCTAACATCTGTCTTCTTGCTTCTGATCTATAAAATTGAGGAGCATCCGGAGCCTTATTAAGTGGTATTGCAAATGTACTCTTAGCTAGTTTCTGTTCTTTTACATAACTTCGTACCATAGGCATGGATACAAAATATACTGCTTGTTCAAAAGGAACACCTGCTTGAAGCATGAATAATAAAACTGGTGATACTTCTTTGTTACCCTGGATATCAAATATCCAAGCACTCTTAGCAATATCAACCCATCCATTCATCAATCGGTTAATCATATCAGAAACTTTATACTTCCCTTCAGCATCTCTAACATGAGATAATGATATAGCATCTTCTTCTCCTACCTTACGCTTATTGTGAGGCATAAAAAGTTTTTGTCTATAATAGCTGTTAAGTTTTTTCTTTTCTGCTTTAGATAATTTTTTAGCTCCTGGTTCTCCAGCATCTGCTGCAGCTTGCCTATCAAGAAGTTCATTGTACTCCTCAGTAGTTATTCCAGCTGTAGGATTCATATACATTCCAATACGATTAAAAAGTGCATTGTATGTATTATCTACAGCACCTAATCCTAGAGTCTGTTTACCTACTGAGTTAGAACTATGCTTGTAAAGATTATATCTAATTTCAAGGGCCCTTGTTGGTGAAATAATATCTTTACGCTTACCATCTTTCTCTACATAACGCTTTTGGCCATTCTTAACGTCAAGAGGGTTATATGGTCTAACATATTGCGAAAGTTCCTCAGCTAAAGGTTCTGCAATATCTGTTGAGTTTGGTGTAATTAAAGTCTCATAATTTTCAGGAAGAGAAAGGATGTTACGGATATCTGTAATCAAATCATTCTGGATTGCTTTATCGCTCAACATTCTCTTTTTAAATTCATCAAATGTTTCAAGTTCTCCTTCTTCAATTAGCATTTCAAGAAGTTCTTTTTCCATATCTTCTGTTGATATGAACAAAGATTCTCCTGTTTCTCTATTTGTAAAATTTAATAGAAAAGCATCTAGTTCCGTAGCAGCATCTAGATCCATTCCACCTCTTGCAATCTTAGTCTTTGCATCTTTGTAAACTTCATAAGCTTCTGCAAGTTCTTGTTCATTATAGTTCCACATTTGCGGTTCTACACTGACCATTCCTCTTTCTCTTTTAGCTTTACGAATATTTGGCATCATGACCGTAAGCTTATCAACATCAAAGTCAGCTCCAGATTTAGCTACAATTTCTGTAGGAGGAATAATAATAGATCCTGCTTCAGCTGGCAAGAACTCATATACTTCCATGAATTCCATAGAATTCATTCCTTGCACAGGAATACGTACACCTACCATTGTTACCATTTCCCGGTGACGCTTACCTTCTTTATCTAACCAAGCATCATTTTTTATCATTTCGTTTAGCCTCTCAATAGAGCCAATACGCTCACCATCATTGTGAGTAAGATCTAATAGATGAACAAATTGTCCACGTAAGGCTACTTTGACTTTCATAGCAGCAGTAGTGCCATCTGCATTTTTTCGGTATGTAGGAAGGTCATTAGTACCATTGTACTTTTTATTATCCTCACTAGATGCATTAGTCCAATCATAACCTTCTGCTCCGTTCATTTCTTCAAAAAGAGTAGAAGCTACTTGAATTAACCCTTCTCCATTTACTTTCTGATTAATTAAACGTTTAACCATTAATGAATTAAGAGCTTTTTCAATTTGTTCGACACTCAAAGAAAGTGAAAGATCGTTTTTAATATTACCTGTGCGCGGATCAATATCAATAAAATCAAGTTCATGTTCAGCTAAATCTTTTGTAGTAAGAGACTTTTTAATGAACGCAATTAAATCACGCATTTCACCTTGAAGAATTTCTGTACCATTCTCAATTCTAGAGGTCCAGTTCATCTCCTTTAACAGCTTTTCTTTTTGAAATTGTGTTAGTCTTTCAATACTGTTTTCATATTTCTTAAGTAGCTTATATCTATTTGATTCTCCTTCTTTATCTTGAACAGCATCCCAGGCTTTGATACGTACATTAATATCTGTTTCATCAGACATAAAATCTGTAGGTACTCCTGCTTCCATTAAACCATCTTCAATAAGCTTTCTTAGCTGGGTTGAGAAGATAACTTTACCTTTAGATTCACTATGAATGTTAAGCTGATTTTTCAAGAATTCTAAATGAATAGTGTTCTTTGTAAAAGGCTCGGTTAATTCTAATGTCCTATTCTCCTTATAAAGAGTATCTGCACCACTAGCTTTACTAATAGTACTCACCTTAGATCCTGACTCAAACGTCAAATACTTAATACCTTCTTTGAGCATTTTCTTATGAAGAGCTTCTGCATTTTTATTCTTAACTACAGATGGTATTAAAGGCATGAGTGAATACTTATGGAAAGCCATAAGATTTAATCTATTACTATGTGATAGCGGTCCCCAATATTGTGCTTTAATTACAGGGAAGAACTCTTTAACTTGAGCAGGTGATATGCGCTCTCCTTTAACAATCTTTCTGAATAAAGCTTCTTGTGTATCGGACCAATCTCCTTCTGCAACTTTTAATTCACGGTATGCATCAAATGTAATTAAACCTTGAGCATCTGCTTCAGTCATTTTTTCATAAGGTCCAACAGCATCTTCACCAAGTTGTGCTAGATAACTATCGTAATAAGCCGATTTCATATTCTGATCTTTTACTACAGCTGTAGCAAAAGTTCCATCAAATAATGATTGAGCAATACCGTCTTCTTCTGGTAATGATTTAGCATAACTTGTCTCCCATAAACGTCTATTGATATAGTTTTGCATTGCAGAATCCGTTCTATAAATAGTACCGGTAGATCCAGCTCCCGCATTTCGCTTATGAAATTCTTCTTTTACATGATTATACAATGCTAAATCCCCATAGAACATAGCTAATGATTCAATATTATGTATCCAGTTGTTATATACATATGATTTTACTAAAGCATCTTTAGCTGAAGATAGCGTCATTGTAACACCTTCTGCTTTACCTTCTTGAATAATCTGCTCTGTAATAGTTGATGTAGCAAAATCATATTCCTTATATAACTTAGAAACTTCTTGATACTCGCTATCAAAATAACTAGTAAGAGAATCATAAATAGATTTTCTTAATCTCTCATTACTATTAATAGTATCTTCAATATCAAGAGTACCGTTTGCTAAGTTTAAAAGTAGAGTTCTAGTTTCTGGCAATAGTACATCATCAAAAGCTGAAAAGTCACCTCCTTGCTTTAAATACTTGAAATCATAAGTTTCAGGATCCATAGTTTTTAAGATCCGTATTCTTTTAATTTCAGCTATAAGATGTGGAGTAAGTGAATCAAACAACTTTTTATTATACGCACTAGAAGGCCCTGCAAATAAATGAGCCGGAATATAATGCCTATTATTACCTCCGCGTATAGGTCCATCTACAACAACACTATAAGATGTACCCTTATCAGCATGTCTCATTAATTCTGGAGTACCCGCAAAAGATAAGTGTAAATCTAATATTAGTTTAGTTGCTTCATCCGCATTTGCAGATGCAATACCATTTGCTGAAGAATCATCAGCTTCTTTAAGAAGAGCTCCGGAAAGATTTGTTAATCGCAGTTCTACTAGATCACCATTATCCTTTAATCTTCTTTCTCCATATTTAGGATCGGTTTGCGGAACATCTAAATTAAATATAGACTTAAGCCAAACTGAAGCTTCTGCAAAAGGATTATAGTTTGGATTTGGTGAACCATCTGGTAAAGTTTCTCTAATATCCAAATAAGACATATGTCTTTGAGAAATTAAAGACATATAGTTATCCGCATTATTAATTGCATTGACAATTACAGTCAAAGTATTATTTAGTGAATGTTCATACTGAGAGTTACCTTCAGCATTTGTCACCATAAAGTTTGATATTAGATCAGAATATCTTGCCTCAAGAATTTGAAGAGCTTTAAATCTATTAGATTGATTTTCTGTTATCTGATCTAAATTTCTTACTTTAACTAGAAATCCTTTTCTATCTTTTTTTGTAAGCAACTTTTCAAGTTCTTTCCTAAAATAATTTGCACCAAATCTTCTAGGATTAGAAGAGATTTCATTTCGTATTTCCTGAGCATCAGTAAGATTAAACCCAATTGCTTTGTAAAATTCAAAAGCATTTTGATTTATTGTGCTAGCAGGAAAATCATCTAATACAGCTTGGATATCTAGATAAGGACCATTCTTGTCACTTAGTATATATTTTGACTCGCCTGGACGTGTAGCCATAAACTGATTATTCCATCTTCTACCAATGGCATAATCAGCATTAAATGCTTCACCAACTTTAGAAGTATATTCAGTTCCTTCTCCACTAACAGATCTTGTTACTGTTAATTGGATAAGTGGAATACGTGTTTTATTAAAAGCCTGCCAAAAGTTAGTCCACATTTCCATTTGTGGCTTCTTGATATTCTCATCATAAAGAGGCCCAAGTCTATCTAAAATTTGACGTACTGGAGGATAACTTGCAGACTCTTTGATAAGTCTATTATACATATCATCAATGCTACTAGAATTTTGAGTTACTCTAGCCACTCTGTTCCATACTGCTTGAAACTCTTCTAATTCAGGAACACCAAATCTATTTAGCTTTCTAGTGATGCCATCTTCTTCTGTTTTCTGAAGTGTTTTAAATAAGTATAGTATTTCAGTTTTAGCAAGCTCTTTAAGTGATGTTTCTGTACCAGCTCTATTATACCCTTCCCGGCCTTTCATGAAAGTGTCCTCTTCATTCATGTTTTCAAAATCAAGAACTACTTCCGCGTCAGAGAATAGTTTTGATTTAAACATGTGATTAGCAATAACACCTCTGATCTTTTCACCAGGTTTAGGCATCTGTTCTTTCAGTTCTAACAGATTTCCATCAGCATCTTTTTTACCAAATTCATTAAGTGCAAATCCAATTAGTTCAAGATCTTTACCTATAAGATCTTTCTTTAAACTATCTGGTTCATTGTCATAAAGTTCTTTATAGTTATCGTAGATCTTTTTTAACCTATACTGCACATATTTATATGCTTCCAAGCGTACAGAATCTTTCTTAACTATATCTCTTGTTGCTGTATAACTTGCTTTGCTTTTCAACTCTTCCATGCGCAAGTTATCAGCTTGGATTAAAGCTTCTCTTTCTGCTCTAGGAATTCTTTTATAATAGTCTCCGGCAAATTGGGATTTGAGAACTGCTAATTCATTTTGTTCTTTAATTGATAAACCGCTGTTAACGGCATCAATGAACTCTGCAAATAAAGAATCAATAGTCTCATTGATACGTTGCGTATCTTCATTATTGATTTGATTTACACCATTTCTATTTTCTAAAGCTAGGATCCCACTCTGAAGTTCCCCAAACATCATATTGTCTGCGCTAAAGTTATACTCATAGAGATCACCAACACGCAACTTTTCAAAAAGCTCATTTATTTTTTGATCAGCTTTTTCATTAAGCATTATAGAGTATTCAGAAGTACCTTCATTAAATAGCATCTTTAAGAAGTTCCATATCTTTTGGAAGATGTTATTCTTAACTGGTTCATTCTTGGTCGGCTTCTGACCTTTAAGCATAAACTGACGGAATTCTTCAGCAAGCCATTCCTCAATCTCCATAAATGAAGCATCTGCAAATTTTACAGTTCTTCCTTCAAATGTTTTGAAACTTCCTTTTTTACTCCTTACTTCTTGATATAGGGATTTCTTTTGATCAATAGACATGAATGCCTGGGTAAACCCATGCCACGCTTCATGATAAAGATCTGAATAATCAGCACCTTTGAATAAAGTAATTCCGCTAATAGCCCAGCTAGCTACAGCTTTTGGATTCCTTGTATTAATAGCACGGAAAGCCTCCTTAAATGGAAGAAGGTTATTCATGTAAATTTCTTCTCCTGTCTTTGGATCTTTCCACTTAAGATTTTCATACCAGGTTTTAGCTTCACGTATTTGTTCTGCAGTTGCTGATAATTCTTTTTCTTTAACATCCAATATTTTGTAAAGCTCATCATCACTTAAATTACGAGCATTATTTAGAAAGTCATCAGGATCTTCTTGAGTATTAGGTTCTGATGATGGTACATTTTGAGAACGTGTAACAATAGGATCCGGAGTTGTATTATTTCTTTCTTGTACAGTATCTGGATACAACTGATTGTTACCCTTGTCTGTTAATTCAAAAGTAAAATAAGAATTCAGTTTTACAAATTTACCTTGAGAATTGACATCAGCTGAAGAATAAAAATTATCAATTAAAAATTGATGATAAGACATACGTTCTGTTGTTAATACAAAAGAACCATCATCTTGCTTATTTAAAACAGGCATATCAAACATATCCTGTTCTACTAACTGATTATCAATAGCAATTTTAGTTTGTCCTAGTACCCATAGTTTACCACTTGGTAATCTAAGAATGTTATTTGGCCGGGCTCCTTCTATTGAAGAAACAATAGTTCTACCATTTACTTGACTTTGTGTAATTTCATTTTGAGGAGTAAGTAATGTAAAGTAATCTAATATTTTTTGCCTAGCCTGTGCAAGTTCTTCAGGAGTGTTTGTAGAAAGTCTTTTTCCTTGTAGAATGATTTTATGATTTAGTAGTCCTCCACTTTCTCCTTCTTTAAGTTCTGCTAAAGTCAAACGTTCTGCAGTCTGATTTAAAAAAGTACTTAAGAATTTTTTTCTTTGACTATAAGCCAAATCATTTCCAAACTCATCTCTAATATTACCAAGTATAAGGTCTAGTAACAAATCTCTATTTGTAAACTCATCCTTACTTGTAATTACATTTTTACCAATGGTCGGGCGTTCAACTTGCAATGGTTGACCATAAGTACCTTCCGGAAAGAAATAACTATGTCCTTCAACCATGCCAATACCTAAACTTACATCTTCTGGTTTTGCTACTTTAAATTTGAATTGTTCATTAGCATTCTTAAGAGGATTTCTAAACTTAATTACATCGGTTTCTATAAAGCCCATACTTCCCCCTGTGATAGCTAATTCAACAGTATTAGTTGTTTTATCTTTAGCTATATGTCTACGAATATCATTTAAAGAAGTAATCTCATTCTTAAACTTTTCAATAGCGGCAGCTTCTGAAATTTTTAATGTTCTCTTTAAGGAATTGATTCTTTCTTTATCATCCGCAGTAAAGCTATCTGTTCCTTTAAAAGAACCATCTCCATTAAAGTATCTATCTGTGGAACGCATTTTATAATATGCAATCTTACCTGTCCCTAGTGTAGGAACGCCATCTTGATCAAATTCAAATGGATCTCCAGAAGCATCTGTTAAAACAAGTAAGACTCCTTTCCTATCAGGATCTTTTGATAAGTCAATATCATCACCTACTCTATCTTCAATTTGTGATATAGACATTGCGGTTAAATAGACTTTTCCAAAACCATAAAAATCAAAGTTTGGATCAGCACTATTAAATCCAGAAGATGTCTGCTTTTTGAGTTCTTGAATTAAATTACGTTTAACCTTATAAAGGAAAGCTGTATTCCCAGTAAAGGGAATATTTCTATTAGGATCATTTTTACCATAAGGAGCTTCTAAACTCATATCAGAAAACATAGTTGGAGCAAAAGCATGCCATGCTTTATCAAAGAAACCTTTTACCCTTCTAATAATGTTTCTTACTATATTTTCTCCTCCTGTAGTTGGAGGTGGTGTACCTGCAGGATCTTCAGATTCTGGTTCTCCTTCATCTACTTCAGGATCACTAGTATTATCTGTAACATCGGCTAAACCATCTGCTACGTCTTGCAATCTTCTGATACCCAATTCTTGTTTAGTATTCTCTAATCCGGAAACTTCATCACTTGTTCTAATAATAATCTCATCCAAAGCATCTCTAGAAAATCCTTGATCTCTAAGTTTATTTTTAATCTCAAGACTTCTTGATGCAAATTGGTCAATCCAAATTGGAACTAATCGTGCATAATCTAAAGCCTTAGCTTCATTATTATCAGACACATCCATTACCTTGTCATAGATTTTTTTCATATAATCTTTGACATCAAAAGCTTGCCCTGTTGCTAAAGCTTCTTTTAAATCTTTAGCAACCTTCTTTCCAAAATTGATTTGTTGCTCTTGGCCAATTGAACATCTTAACATCTTAACAAATATTTATATCATCTTCCCAATTATCAGAATCTGCATCATCTGCGTTTAAAACAGAATCAACAATATCCGGATCTGTAATTACATCATTAGCAGTTGTAATAGTATCATTAGATACTTCCTGGTCTTCCTCATTTACTTCTTGAACATCATCAAGTGGTGTATTTCGCAAAGCGTCACTGTCTTTAAATAAGACTTTGTCTGACATCTCATCTTCAGTTATGTATTCTTCAACAGTCATATCATCAAGATGTTGTACAGTAATAAATCTACCTGTGCTATCTTTAGATGTTACACGGGCAGGCGTTTCATTACCATCATTTAAAATAAGTATATCTCCTTCTGCTATCTCATCAAAGTTAATAGAAATTGCCAATTGTTCCTTCCTTGCTTGAATTAAATTTTCAATTTCAGTTCCCGTATATCCGGCTGCAGTTCTCAACAAAGGATTAGTTTGAAGTTCTACTAATAATTGAGATCTAATTTCCATAAGCTCTCCATAACTTTGTGCATTATCTATTTCAGTCTGAACTCTTTCTCGTATCTCTTGTCTCTGCTGAGCTAACTCTTCACGCGCCGCTTGCTGATCAGCTAATTCAATTTCAGTTCTTTCTGCTTTAGTTAATCCCTGATATGAAATTCTCCAAGCTTCTCCAGCTGACATTAGTCTAATTTCACTTTGTGTATATCCTAATGTTCTTAGTTTAGCTTTAACTTCTCTGGTTTTAATAGTAGGGATACTTGCCGCTGAATCAACAATGTACTTATTGATTAAACCACCCCAATCTTTTTCCGGATTACCAGGATCTGTTGTTTGGAATATAGCTTGCTCTCTATCACTAAGAACTTCTCTATTTTTAATTTTCTCAGCAATAGTGATAATGCGCACTCTTGATACGACATTATTATCAGTAAAGTTATTCCATTCTTGATCTGTAACATCTTCTTTTGATGTAGCCGGTCTTGTAGCTTGTGCTGTACCAGGTGTTGCTCCAGTTCTATTATACTGCTTGATTAAATCTTCTTTCTTTTTCCACATTGGACTTTTCAGATACATTGCAAATTCATCAGATTCAAAAAGCTCATCTCTTGTTTTATCTGCATAGTTTTCATCTAAAGCGTCATTGCCTCTAGCTTCTCTATCAGTATTCTCTTTAATATAAGCATCCATAATAGCATTAGCCAATGTTGGATGCTTTGTACGTAAATCTGTTATTGAAATTTGATTTGTTACATTAGCTACTTGAGGCGCTTCTTCAGTAGTTTCTTCAGCCTTTCTAGCAATTGGAGATAATGAAGTATACATTGAATCCAACTTTGCAGCAATAGCATCCATAGCAGCATTTAATACTGTACCATTAGGTGTAGTTCCTAATAGTTTACGCATTTGACGAAGAACTTTTTGAATAAAAGTTTTCCAAGAATTCTGAGATTTATTATCCTGTTTAGATGTAACAGTACCTAAAAACTTTTGGAATCTTTCATTGGCCATTGCTTCAGCAACAAATCCGTTTACATTAGCAAAACCTTCAAAGCCTCTTTTAGAAGGATCCACCATTGCACGTTTTTCATCATCTGTAAGTTTGTCATATGCCTCTCGCGCTTCATTCATAAGCGCTGTCATTTCCTTATTAAATCCAGCATCTTTTTCTAAAGCTTCAGCTGCTCTTCTATGCATCTCTTGCTTAAGAATAACTTGCTCTAAGGCCGCACCTTCAAGTCCCTGCTTGTAATCATTTGAACTCCATCGTGCATCAATAACTGTTTGCGTTGTTTCACTATAGCTACCAGGTTGAGTTGAGTTATTGACAAAAGATACGGTTTCTTTTTTATCAGCAATTTCCATAAGTTTCTTAGCTAATTCCTTTTCTCTAGAAGTAGCATATTGACTTTTTGAAATAGCATCTAATACTTGAATTAATGGGACCTTTGTTTCCGGTGCATTAACATCAAACCCAAATTGCTTAGCGTAATCGCTATAAGTCCTTTTGTCATTTTTAAGTTTAGATCTACCTACTTGAGTATATGGATCAGACATTACCTTACCAATATCAATATTAGATATTACAGGCACGTATTTTTTAAGTACTTCAATAGCTTTTTCATAATCATCTGAATCCGCCGGTACTTCTAATTTAGAATCACTTTGCTCATTTACATAATAAAATACATCAGGAATCTTACCTTCTTCCTTAAGAGCAACAAGATCTTTAACATCAAAGAACATACCTGCTTCATAAAGGTCATTAAGCATATCATTAGTATCTATCATTTTAAGATATTCTTCTAATGACTTTTTGATTTCTGCTTTTCTATTCTGATATACTTGATACCGCAATTCTTTTATTCTATCAAAACGCCTTTTAAAATTTTGAGGATCTAACAAACCATTAACAGCATCATTTGCTTTAAATGATCTATCTTTAAGTAAATGATAATCTATCATTTCACGGAAAGTTGTTTCCATACTTTGAGTATTTATATACTCACCATTTACTTTTCCTAAGTACTGGGTATAATTATCAAATGATTGTCTAATAGCATCATAATCTTCTTCCGTGAACTTTCCTCCTGGTTGTAGATTAGTAATACCTTTTTGAATTGCTTCAGTAAAAGCGTTTAATTTATCATAACGCTGCTTTTTATCAGACAAAAATCTTTTTTGTTCTTTATCAACAGGTTCTCCTGGAAAAGCATCAATTTCTGTTTTTAATACATCTAACTCTGAAGAAGCGCTTTTTATATCAAATAGAACATTAAATTGAGAATAAGGCGTGTTTTTTAAACCAGATACATCTTTTGCTTTTTCTAATATACTTTCTTGGCGAGCCAAAGATCTATCAAAGCTGTATTGATTAAACACCATTTCTTCAATAGCAGAATCCCATGCTTGTGCACCTATACTTTCTTCCAGCCATTGTTGACTCATATACTTATGCTTACCTGGCTTAAAAGGATTACTATATTGTTTTGACGCTAAATCCCAACGCATTTTAATCTGCTCTGCTCTTTCAATAGATACATCTAAAACTTTATTCCATTCTTCAGATGTCATATTGTATGACTCTTTAATTTCATCCGCAGATAGATTTTTCATATCAGAAAGTCTTTCTAGATGTGTATCAAATCTTCCATACTTAAGTGCCGTAGCTACATGTTTAAATCCTGATGAATCCTTAAAATCATAATAAGATTGCATGTCTCCTTCTTTTTCAGCAAGAGTCATTAGTTTTGCAAACTCTCCTTGCTCAACCATATTAATAAGATCTTCAGACAAATATTTTTCTGGATCTGCATTAAACTGATTTAAAAGTTCAACAGTTTCATTAAGTTTAGAATTTCTATCTGCTTGTACTTTAGCCCATTGCTGAGGATCTTTAAATCGCATACTCAGATCACTCCATCCTTGTTTGCTAGTTGCTTTACCTGCTACATTACTAATAGCGGCCATTGGACCTCCCATTAGAAATCCTGACATAAACGTTTCAAATCCTTGAGCACTTACTTGCTTTAAAAGATTATCTCCTAAATAAGAATAGTAACCCCCTCTAGCTACATCTCCATTAAAGTTTGCAGTATAATAATCTTCTTGCCAGCCTGCAATAGTTTCTTGTGCTGTTTCTTGAAGACCTTCTGCTAAGTTTGCAGTACCATATTTTGATAAACTATTTAGCACAAGTCTTGGTGTTTTTATTTTTTGCCATTGTCTGCTAAAGAATCCATCTGAAAGTTTAGTGTAAGCATCTTTTATTCCTTTCTTTGGATCATAAAGAATTTTACCTGGAATACCGGCATCAATGATATCGGCACTCATGTTTCTAAACTTACCTCTTATTAAACCATCAAAAGTTATTTTATTTGATAACAAAATAACAGGCATGTTCCATAAACTTGTAGAAACACCAGCATCAGCTGCCGTTGTTCTAATATCAATTGCCTCTTCTTTAGTAGGCATTCTACCTTTCTTTTGTTGGAATTCTTCAAGAAGATCCCTTTCCATTTGATTCTGAACCATTCCTCCTTCTAATGAGGACTCTGCATAAGCAAGTCTAGCTTGTCTTACATCTGCATAAAATGCTCCAAAACCCTTTGCTGTCTTAGCAAAACCTGTTAAGTTATCTGCTTTATTTAGTGTACTTAGAAAATCTGTTGTGTTATCTAGAGGATTAATAAAATTGGCTCCAGCCTTAACTGCATCTCCAAAATATTTTCTTGCTTTATTTACATCTTTAAAATTAGCTAGAGTCTTTCTTAAGTTTCTAGCCATTTTCCAACCTTGATTTATTTTGCGGAATGCTTGAGCTCCTCTAGCAGCCATTAACCCCCCTGTTGCGGCCATAGCTGGTACAGTAGCCGGTGCTGCTAAGCCAGCAGTACCTACAGTAGCAATACCTAATCCTGCTTCAGCTGCTAATAATGCAGCTTCTTCTACAAGCATTTCGCTAACTATACCTAAAGTATATCCTGAGTTTAGATATAAGTTTGTAGTAAATCCCGAAAGGCCTCCTTTAGTAGAAGAACCTGTCATCATTTGTCTTTCAAAAAACTTTGCATTTTGAGTGTCAGTAACAGCACCCCAGTTACCCGGAAGAGCATCGTGAAATGCGGTTGCTGCCAATCTAGCCATAGGCTTAGTAGCTCTTCGCATGTCATCCCACCAACTAGATTGCTCATTATATAAAGCTTCATTGTCTCTAAATGGAGAAAATCCTAGCTTATCAAACTCCGGACTTGTAGCATATCTGTCATAAAACTGATTCTGTTGTAAAGGATTTCTAAAATCTCCTACAGTAGTTTTCCCAAAATAAAAAGGATCTTCCTTAGTACCTATATTATTTGTAGCATTAAATAACGTTTGCTGAATAGTATTAGTACTAAACGTTGGCATTTTGGGATTAGCATTAGGAGTAGGTATGTGAGGGTTCACAATACTTCCTTGCATACTAATAGGAACTGGAGGTTTTAGTGTTAAATCCTCAGCAGATAATAAATCATCCCCTATATCAGATATCCCTGTTGGACCTAAATAAAGTGCGGAATTAGGATCAAGTTCTTCAAATCTAGGCATGTCTTATTGATTTAGTAGTTCACTAGGATTCTTTATACCATTTTTCATATTAAAGTCTGATACAATAGATCTATTCTGCATCGCAATAGAATTTAATAAGTTATCATAACCAGCAACAAGATTAGTTAAATCTGTTGTAGGTGCATGATAATTTGTATAAGGAGTCATAATAGGATTTCCACGTTCATCTAATCCTGCCATAACACTACCGCTTACCATAAATGCGCCAGATTGCTTGTCGCTAGTAATTTTAAAGTCTTTAGCATATTCTGGATGAGAATCCATATTAATTTCTCCTCTCCATCCCATAAGTTTTTCAAGATGAGATTTTTCAGATCCAGATGCAAAAATATTAGTAGCTTCAGATTTAGGTACATAAATTGTCATACCTTCATTTACAAGAGCATCCATATACGGCCTCATAATCCCAGGATTATCTTCACTACCTTTATATTTGTTGACATAGTTTTGGTTAAGCTTAATATTTAATGCAGTCATATTCTCATCTCCTCCTGCAATATTCTGATATGTAACTTGAGGAATAGGTCTTGAGTCACCTTTCTTCATATTAACCATATCTCTGTATAGAGTATTAAGAATTAGAGAAGCTCCTTCTGCTGAAGCTTCTGGTAATTTTTCTTTAGGTCCTCCTACATCTACAAGTGTATTAGAACTATTTAAGGCATCTTTTAAAAAGCCCATGGTTCCCATTGTAGCGGTACTTCTATAAAACTTAGGATCTGCGGCCTCAAATCTTAATCCTTGTACCGCTGCATTACCTGCTCCATTAATTCCTAACCAAGCTCTGTTTCCATCAGGACTTACATATTCACTAAATGCTCTTTTCCACATGTCATGAATACCCGGAGCACCCATAGCAAGATCATCATTATATCCTCTATTACCAATAGTAGATATGCCATATCCTTCGCCTTGACCACCATATGCTTCTGAACCATAACCACCCCAGTTAGCTACATCATTAGGTGAATCGTAGTCCCAGTTGCCCCAGCCAGATTCTTCAGATCCCCAGCCTTCTCCCCATTCTCCTTCAGGAGAAACACCAGGTATAATCCATTCTACAACATTAACAATTTCTCCAGTAAGACCTGCAGCAGTAGTACCAATTGCATCAACAGCAGAAAGTAAAGTATTTCCTACACCACTCCAGAAACTTTCTTTTACTTGTCCAGTTTCTTCGTCATAATATTCATTGTATTTCAAACGTCTATCTCCGGAATACATTGCTGAAGCTTGTTGTGAACTATAACCTTTACTAACCATAGTTTCAACAAACTTATTTTTTGTTACTGTGTGTCCTTTCTCATCAATATATGATTCAAAAGCATCAGCCCATAGATCGCCATATTCAGCACTAGATCTAGCTCCTGCAACAACAGAAGCAGATTCATCTGAATACCATTTATCCATTTGTTCAAGAGCAGCATATTTAGCTTCAATGCTTCTTCTGTTTTCTGCAGTTTTTTCCCATACTTGAGTTAGGTGTGGCCGCACAACTTCATTACCATTCTTTTTAGCATACATATGCTTAATAGTACCTTCATAAACCTCATCTACATCAGAACCGGCCATGTTATTAATGTTAGCACTATATCTTTTAGCAATAGCATATTTTTGTGAGTGTGTAGCATTAGGATCCGCAAGCTGTCTTTTAATTTCTTTTGCTTGTTCAACAGTAAATGCAGAAGATGCTCTTTTTGCTCCTTGACGTTTATCACTTTCTCCAATACCACTTAATGTTCTATCTGGTGTCATTGATGCATTAGCCATAGCATCTACCATTGCTACTAAGTCTGCCTGAGCTTGCGTATCTCCATTTTGTGCCGCACTTGTTGTAGCAGTATAAACCTCATTCAAGACACCGCGTTCTGCACCACTAAGATCAGACTTAAGAGTTTCTCTATCTTGTCTGAACTGATTAAATCCTTGTTGAGTTTGTTCATAACTCATCTCATTAGGATTGCCGGGATCTGTACCACCCATAACATCAACAGCAGATGGTGTATTGTATTCACCACCACCAGTCGCTGCTAGTTGTTCTGCATATTGTTTTAAGTCAAACTTATACTTTTCAATTTCAAGTTTATTCTTATGCTGAACATCTTCTAAAAGCATTCTATTCTTTTGTCTATAAGACTCAAGACCGTATTCATCAGCTTTCATTTTAAACTCATAATCTTTATAAGCAAGAGTTTGAGCTGCCGCATTTATGTCTTGACCTAAAAGAATTGAAGCCATTGCATTATCAATATACTCTGCACTATACTTAGCATTAGGTATATTACTAGCCGTAGTTAAATTATTTGTTGCTTCTTGTACTACACCTTGAGATTGGCGATAAGCATTTTCTTGTGTTACAAGATCATTGTAAACTTGTGCAGTTTCGCTACCAGGCATTGCTCCATTTTGTTGAATATTAGTTTCAACTTTCTTACGTACTTGAGATGTAACATTAGTTTTGTCTTCAAGTTGCGCACCAGCTGCCTTTAAATAACCATCAATACTAGGAGTCATTTGTGCTACATAAGCTTGTTCAGCAGCTTCTTCTGAACCATATTGAGAAGCATTACCGGATACCCAATCTTTTCTATCTACATAAGATTTTGTTTTATAGTAATCAGCAATCATAGGATCATTACCTAAAGAGCCCATAAATAAATTCTGAAGAGGCCCAACAAGCATTGGTCCATTCTTAGTAGTAGTTATATAGCCTCCTTGTAGCTGATCAATGGATATGTTTAAGCCTGCCTCTTTAGCTAGAGCCATTGCTTTCTTCATTACATCTTGATACGGTGAATATCTTACATTGGCAAAGTTAAGGGCTTCATCTGCTGAAGCATTTTGAAATTCCATAGCTTTATACTGAAGCGCTTTTTCACCACCTTCCCACCATGCACCACCACATTTATCTGGATCCACACAATTACGGAAACCATCAGACCTCCTCATTTCTTTTTGCCAATTCTTGGTCCAAACCATATCCTTAACGATATTTTTATTTTCCAATAATTGACTAAATACCCCAGCAGCAGCCTGTACATTCTGTTGCTTGGATAAATCCATGGTAGACATTTTCTTAATATCTTGATCAATTACTTTAAAGAAATGATCTTTAGCCGCTATATTGTCTTCTCGCATCATTGGAGAATTCAACAGAGAGCCATACATTGTACTTAATTGGTCGCGCGCTGCATCCTGTCTTCCTTGTTTAAACTGTAAAACTTGAGAATACAAAGTAAAGTCCGGAGCAAAAGGTTGAATCTCTGGTATGTATGGTGCTACTCCTTGTAAATATGTTGCCATTATCTAATTCTTTTGATCAAAAATAATATATGTTTACCAAACCTCTCAAGTTTATCCTGGTATTAATCCATATGCTGCAGGATTAATGTATCCGGGATACATTGGTGCCATGCCTGGAACACTAGGCATTGCTGCAGGAGGAAATGCAGGTGTGCTAACATCTTGACCTGTAACAAGTTTAGTAGCTAATTCTAAAGCTTTATCACCAGATATTGTTGGATCACTCGCTTTTAGCATAGACGCTGCGTCTGCAATAGCTAAAATTTGATCATTTTGATTTTTAGGTGTTATAGGTACAGGGTTAAACTTCTTAACAACTAACGTATTAATGTCTCGGCCATTCCAGTTAGGATTAATTGCAAAATCATCTGACATTTCATTTGTTAAATTTATATTTCTCCAATCTTTAGTAAGATTATTTTTCATTGCATTTACTAATCCGACACCTCCTATGAATTCTCTATTAGCCATCTCATTACTCATTTCAACTTCATCAAGATATCTTTTCATATTTCCTGCAATACCTGCTGAGAATTGTGTTCTTGCTGGAGCATTAAACTGCTTAAACTGATTTTCTACAGCTGTATTAAATCTGTTAGCCATCTCTTGAGCCTGAAGTGTTGCTTCCGGATTCATTAATTGGCTAGCCACAGATCCATATCGCTGACCTGATAAGTATGGATTATTAACTGCTAAATTTTGAGCTACAGCTTGTTGTCTTTGAACAGGTGATTGAAAATCTGTAAACTGAGGAGTAGCTTCGTAATACATAGGATTAACTAATGCCGGTTCACCTTTTCTTCTATTGAGCAAAGCCCAAGTAGCGTAGTTAAGATTGCGTACATCTTCAGGGAAAGGTCCAACAGGTTCTACCTGTCCTGGATCTGCTGCTGGCAAATGTTTATAAGGATCTTCTACTACTTCATCAACTAGTTCATAATCTAGTTCTTTTAGTAACGGCTGATACAACTGAGCTTGTCCTGTAGTAGTATTTCCCCACCATCCATCAACATCAGAAATTGTACTATGTCCTTCTGCTAAACCTTTACCTTCATCACCTAATCCTACTTGAGTTTTAGTTAATGGTTTAAAGTCTTGAAGATCCGTTTTAAATTTATCATCATTATATAAATTCTGCATTCCAATGTATGCAGTTTGAAAAGCAACAGTCTGCGAAATAGAAAGCGGATCTACACCAAGCTCTTTGGCAGCTTTAGTATATTGACGCGGTAAACCAGTTTGACTATCAATACCTTTGTCCCATGTATCTTTGACATCCTTTTGTCCAATACCCGGATAATTAGCATTAATCATCATAACTTGCTGCTGAGCTCTCAAATAGTTATTAATGATTTCTTCATCAGTAATAGTTTTAGCACTTTCAACATCTCCCGCAGTAACCACACCTTTTGGTTTTACTTGTCCAATAAGATTGCGATATTGTTCTACTAATGCTTTTTGAAGATCTGGACTTGACATAATCTTATGTTCAAGTCTACCATACGCTTCTTTTAGTGAACCAAGGCGATTATCTAATTGATCTAAAGATCTTCCTTCATAAGGAGCTACCTTGCGTCCTTTGACTTTATACCATCTACCGTCTTCTTTCTTAATATAGTGTCCTTCTTGAACTTTAGCTAAATCAAAACCTGCTTGAGTAGGATCCCATTTAACAGCATCTTTTGGTATGTTAACTGCTTTAGTTGGTGTAGGACTTTCTATAGTACGCGGTTTATTAGGATCTTGTGATGTTCCGGAAACCATAGATTGTGGAGTATCAATTGAACCTACTACTTCACCTTTTTTATTTATGATAACAAGACCTTGTCCCGGAATACTCATTACCTGATCTCCAGGTTTAAGTTTTATATCACCAGGTGTTACATTACCTCCTCTTTTATACTGCTTCAAAGAACGTTTCTCACCACCAAATCTTGACATGTTTCCATACTGATTATAGTTCATGCCAAACTGTATAGGTGTAGTTCTTGTAGGATCCATTTCAGAAAGTCCTTGTTTTACTTGATCTCCTAGTAACCATCCTCTATCACCTTGCATACCTTGAATAGACATATTATCTGCTAAAGTTCTATTAGCTAATTCTTCTGTAGTTACTGCAGGATTCAATGCATTTCCAACCATAGTAGCTAAAGGAACTACATTGGATGCTAACATACCATCAGTTCCCCACCAATCATCTTTTCCAAATAATCTTCTACGTTCTGTCATAGAAATATCAGTACCAATATAAGGGCCCCCATCATAAAATCTAGGACCTCCAAATCTTGATACATCTAAATCCATTCCCTCACTCTCTTCTTCTTCTTCAGAATGTTGAGCAATTTTCATAGGATCAATTCCCATTTTCTGCATGAATGGACCAGCAACACTAGGAATACCTTCTTGAAAACCTTTAGTAGATTCTTGAACTAAAGCTAAAGCCCCAAGCTTAGATACATAATTCTTCATCATAAGCTCTGCAGTTTTTCTTTGTAGCTTATCTGAATTAGGATCTGCAAGTATTTCTCTGTACTTATTAAGATTAAATTTCTTAGAAATATCAGCAGGAGTATATCCGGTTTTATCTTCTGTTAAACCAAAATATCTTTGAATATCAGGGTTCTTTATTTTCATCGCGTTATCCCGCGAATAAATAAATGAATGCTCTGGTAGATTTAATGGTGTACCACCTCTACTATGACGCTTACCCTTAATGTGATAAAACTCAGCAAGCCCATCATCATTAAGATTTGTAAGAACAGTTTCCCCTTCTTCTGCTTCAAGATTTGCATGCTCAGTAGGTACAGGTTTCAAAGTTTTATTCACTTTGATTTCTGCTGTACTTCTGTTATCGCTAAATCCTTTACCAGGAGTAACGGTGTTATCTTCAGGAGGAGTGTGTGGACCAAAGGTTCTAAATGATCCACCTCCTTTAAACTGAGGAAGTTTGGTGATAATAACTTTCTTCATATTAGATGTATTTAATAGCGCCTCCGGCAGCTAATATATCTGCAATTTCTTGTTCACTTAACATAATAGGTTCTTGCATAGGGTACATTCCGCCATTTGCATAGATAGGTCCTCCGTATTGTTCATATTGATATGTACGTCTAGCTTGTGCATCTAAAACTTTTTTTCTTTTACCTTCTGGATCTTTCATAGGAATAAAATCTCCTGCAGGATTTCCAGAAAGATTAATCAACCAATTATCTTTAGAATCTTTTCTATACAAAACACCCGGTCTTCCTGAATACTCATACATTGGTAAATTACGTGTTTCACTATTTGGTCCAGCTATATCAATATATCTATTTCCAGGTAAACCTACACCCGCTTCTCCTGTAGTAATATTTCCTTGCTTAACCATCTGTCTTAAAGATGGCGGTGCATCAGATACACCATATAGCACATTATAGTTTCTATCTCTACCAATTTGATAAGGGGTAAAGTTACCAGTACGTTGTCCCGGATAATAGAAAATAGAGTCTTGAGCCAATCCTGGATTTGGATTAGCAAAACCAACAACAGCTGTAGGATCATTTTCTAATGCTGACATTTGTTTATACAATTGATTTTCAGCTATTACTTCTCCCATTGATGAAGGCCCAATCTTAGGCATAACCACATTCGTAGTAGAAGCTACGGTAGGGCTTACAGGTGGATCCCCATATTCTCCTCCAATATTAAACATTCCACCAAACCTTTGAGTAGGAATGTAACCTCTCCTAGTAGGAACCTGACTCATGTCTTCAGCTCGTCTTCCTCTAAAAAGTCTTCTACGTCCCATTCCTTCATCTTCACCAGCCCATGGTGCAACACCTGGTTGATTCATTTCTGCTATTTTTTGATTAAGCATTTGGCGTGTTTGAAAATCTCTTTGAGCTTGAGAGGGTGCGGTATTAAAAGTTGGCGTTGGTAAATCAGTAGGTCTTGGTAAATAACCTTGTACTGGATCATTATATATTGTATTACCAATATTTGGATCATTTACTATTAAATCTGTATTTCTATAACCAAACGGATTCCCCTGAAATTCATTATTCATAAATGAATAAGGTTCATTTCCAAATCCTTTTAAATCTTGTGGTGTAATTGCCACTTGTGAAGTTCCTGGCATAGTGTTGTTATCTACAGCATCTGGAGAATTAGGACTACCTAATAATGCTGTACCAAAAGTCATGTATACATTTTTTCTACGCGGTCTTCCTCCAATCATACCATACTTAGTATCACTACTAAAAGTTTCAACATTGGTATTAGGTCCCCAAGATAAAGCTCTTATTCCCGGAGCAACTTCAATATAACCTGGAAAACCTGCTCCTGGAAATTGAAATCCTGCACCACCACCAACAACATCAGTAACATTACCTAATCCACCAGCAACAGTATTACCTGCTCTCTCAGCTTGTTGAGCTAACCAAGTATTATAATCATTCATAGGATCAGCGTTATTACCACCTGCTCCAGCACCTGCTCCAGCACCCGCTCCATTTCCAGTAGTTGTGCCTTTACCTTTTCCTTTACCTTTATTTGGATCTGTAGCTTCATCTACAACCCTACTTGCGGAAGGAGCCCATGGTTTTCTATGAGACCAATATTGTTCAAATCCCTCAGCTGGCCCCATTGGATTATAAGTAAATGATCCTTCAGGATAACCGTAAGTTCCGGGAGGAATAGACCAATATCCTGTAACTCCAGGAATCTTTGGTATTGCATCTCCTTCTGATCCTGGCAAAGGCTCTTCACCTCCCCATCTTGGATTAAAACTTTGCCAATGGTCAAAATCAGAAGACTTATAATCAACACCTGGATTATAAGCATGATATGATCCATTACCGCTATCTACTTGCCACATTCCTGACCTATTTGTACCTGCTGCTAAAGCATCTATGTTTAATGGATCATTTGGGTTTCCACTACTAAATCCTTGTAATCTAATACGTCTTCCATCTGGACTAACCATATCGCTCATATCCTTAGCAGAAGAAGAATGGTTGTGAGATGGTAAGTTACCACCCATATGATACATCCATTTACGCGGATCCATCATTCCGCCAAATTGATTTTGAACTTCCATTCCATACTGACCATAAGGTCGTAAAGGATTTAATAGATTTCCATTTGCATCTACAGGTCTACCATACATATCTTTCTTCATGGTCCAAGGATTTGTTAATAAATCAGAAGTACCGGTTCCTAACCCTAAATCTGATGTATTTATATTTTGATTTGTTGTTTGTGTATTTATATTAGCAGTTTGATCTAGCGGACCATAATTAGGAACATCTTCCCAATTACGCCAATCAATCATATCATTTTTAATATCTCTTTTTTGTTCTCTTAGCAAATCTCTTTGCTCTAGATTTGCTTCACTTCTATTCCACCAAGGCGAGTAGCCCATGTCTCTTCTTGCTTGAGACAAATCAGCTTTCACATCCTGTTTAGCACCTCTTTGGAATTCTTTAGCAAGCTTCCTGCTAGCTAAGCGTTCTTTATTAAAGATGTCACCGGCACCGTAAAGATAGTCACCAGTTTCGTCTTTAGCTCTAGCTTTTCCAAAAATACCATATGCTTTAGGATCAAATTGTTTTCCGTTTAACGCATCATCTTCACCTGATCTATAGTATTGTCTTTGTTTTACTTTAGTCTTAGGTCCTTGTAATTTACCTGCCACTAAGCTTTTTCCAAAGTCAGTACCGAAGTCCATAAGTCCCTGCATGAATTTTTTACCTGGACGATCTTGTTCATAAGCATCAGCCCATGAGCCAATTGTAGGATCAGTAACATTCATTCCAAATGTACCAAAGCCATCATAGTTATCATAGAAATTACCGCCAAAATTAAATCTCGGTGGCATACCTGTACTCTCTGTATATGCATTACGTAGAATATCTAATGCTCTTTGGTCATTAACATCTTCCACATTATCAGTTAGATAATCTTCAAACATTGATTTCTTTGCTCCAATATATGTATCAGTATTTACATTTTGTGGAGCATTAGGTCCTTTAAAGTATTGTTTATTATGCTTTTCCTTGGCTTGTTTATTTATAGCCTTTTGCATATCACTAAACATATCTTGAAAATTATTCATATCATTCCTATATAATAAATATACTAAATTTTTTTGACTTATCTAAACATTCTAAGATTAGTCCTACCACCAAAACGTTTTTCAAAGTCCCAAGGAAGAGCTTCTAAAGCAATGTTTGGTCTATCACCTGCCTCACCAAACATTCTATAATATTCTGCAAAAGGTATAGATCCGTAGTCATTACGGTATACATCTTCAAAAGGTTTAGTAACTCTAAATCTTTGTCCTCTTGGTAACGCTAGCTCACGCTCACTTACATATGTAGCTCTACCTTGACCATAAGGAAAAAACATTTTAGTATTTGCCGGTGCTGTTATCTGAATTCGATGTCCTCCAAAATTGCCTAGTGGTGAAGCACCCCATCCGGGATCAGACTCGGGTATTCTAGGATCCATTAAATCTTCTGCATTAAATGGTCCTGCTGTACTCCATACTCTATCCATCGCAAACTCATCCCCTTCTAAAAGATCTTGCCAAGTTAAACCTTCAAGTTCTTGATCACCTCTTCTTATTTTTCCTAATTTATAATCCAAATTATCAAGTCTATGCAATACAGTAGGTTCATCAAAGTGTGATGTAAAAGCATTCTGCATAGCACTATTTAAAAATTCACTATGTGCCGTCTGGTCAGCCATTGGCATATTCATCCAGTTTGAACCTGATTCATATATAGTACCAGCAGCTCTAGAAACAGGATCCATTTCTCCCATTTGAATCTTATCCATAAAGCCATAGTCAACAGCTTTTTTAGGAACGCCTGGTCTATTAACTACCCAAGGCGCATTTTGTGGTAGTTTTTCAGCTTCTTTAATAAGACCATATTGATATAATTGTCTTGGTAAACCCTCAACATTTTGAGGTTCAAAACCAAATTCTTTCTGAAATTTATTTCTATAGTATTTACTATTTGCTAATCTATTAGCAGCTCTTGATAATTCTTTACGTTGTGCTGTAGTTTTACCTGCAAATGCTGGTATATTTTCAAAGCTTTCAACATTCCAACCACTAGAACCATTAGGATCATAGTATCTAGGATCTAACTTATAAGGTTCCCAAGGCGCTGCTTGATATAAATCATCAAGTGTATATGCTGTATTTCTTAATGGATTTTTACGATTACGTAAAGCTGCTCTACCTAATGGCATGCCTGCCATAAATCCTGTATAACCTAGTAAACCTGCATTAACTAAATTAGGATCTTCCCAAGTTTGAGAAGCAACATACGGAAGTAGTCCTGCTTTTGAAACAGCGGTTATGTTATCTAAATTAAAAGCATCATATGCTCTACCTGGCAATTGATTAAATAAATCCGCAGCAGAATCAAGTTTTGCAGTTACATCTTGTGCGGCATACTTTGGAAGATAATTTCCAGCTTTAGACTTAGCATACAACCAATTAGTAAATCCTTCATTATTCTTAAAGAAATTAAAAGCATCTTTTTCAAACTTTCCTGTATTAGGTTGCCAATTAAAATTGCCAGGTCTTTTTACACCAAGTCCTTTTAGAAGTGGATATTCGGCAGCTTTAGTATAAGCTTGAAAAGCGGGCTTAAAATATTTTGGTATAGTACCCGTAGCTCCTGGTATAGTTAAATTAAGTGCTGTATTAAGTAGAGCTTCGTTCCTAGCATCAGTATCCCCTCTTCTCTGCGCAGCAATAGCATCAACTCCTGATCCAATACCTTCATATAAACCGTATGCGTCAGCAGCTGTACCAAGAGTTAAACCCTCTAAACCTGTACCAGCAAGAAATGGTATTTCTTTTGCAGCAATTGTTCCTAAACCTTCAAGTGCGCTAGGTAATGCCCTTAATCCTAAAGGCAGTGTCCAAAACCAATCTGCGGACTGAATAGCATCATTACGCTCATGAGGTTTTAGATTAGCTTGACGCAATTGTTGCTGCCTTCCATAATCTTGTTCTAATTCTTTATTAATTTGTCGAGATAATCCAGCTTGATTTTGAATATCAACAGCTGTCTGTAAATCCGGAGCTCCTACATAATCCCCTGCAACTTGCCGTAAAGTTTCTCCCCTATCAGGTATTAAATATCTACTCTGAATACCAGCAGAAGGATTATATCTAGAAGATGGGCTAATAGGTTGTCTTTGTTGTTGTGCCTGTGGAGATTTAAGAGCAAAAGACTGATCAAACACTTGCTGGCTTCTATAATCGTCAATACCCTGATTGAAATCTTGTACAGATTGAAGTTGTTCTAGTGTTTGACTTCTAGGTGTAATAGGTTGATAAGAAGTTCCATAAGAATTTATTCTAGGCAAGTTTCCAGGTGTAGCAGCTTCTCTCTCTTTTTGAATAGCATATAATGAGTTAGGATCTTTATTTGCTTGGTTCATCCAACCCTTATTTCCAGCAGGAGTATTAGGAACAAATGTCTGAGGTTTTTTTGGGAAGCCCGCCGCAGGTTTTTCTTGAAAACCTACTTCATTTTTCCAACGCATTTGGTCATAGTAGTCTTGATCAAAAAGTTGTTTGGCTCCTTTGTTTAATTGAGCACTCCTTTTTGCTACATCGCCTTTTGCTAGCGGTTGAAAATTACCAGATCTATTCCAGTCAACTTCCCATTTGTTTCCTACTTTTCTATAAACACCTTTACTTCCCGGATAGGTATAATAAGATCCGGTATAAGGTCCGCCATTATTAAATCTTGTTAAGCCTCCATATTGTTTTAAATACGCGTTGGCTCCATTTGGTAAAACTAAACCGTCTGGTAAAAGATTATTATCAGATAAAGTTCTAACAATATTAAAAGCTTGTCTTTCCGGAAGAGGTGATAATAATGTACCAACAAAATTATTGAACATGTCCTCACCAGCTTCAGGTAGTTTATATTTCCATTCTCTAGGATCTGTAAATAATGTACCCATCTCATGAGCAACACCCATTGCATTGGCTATTGGAATACCAGGAACAGTACCTAAAGAACGCGCAGTATAATAACCTGCCATAGGATGTCTAATATTATCTGCAGGATCTTCTCCTTGAGGAACATCATTATTTGAAATAGCCCAAGCTTTTTGCATCGGAGATCCCAATAGCTTATCTATTTTATCTTCAAAACCAGATGCTTTAAGAGTTCCATATTGTTGACCAGGATTAGCAAAATTAAAACCCATGTTTCTATTTGCTACAACAGGTTTTGCATACTGATTTAATACGTTATATCGCTGTTGTATATTTCCTTTAGTAAGAGGTACGTAATTACCGTTAACGGATTTATACCACGTATCTCCCTCTTTCATGTATCCCGTATTATTATAATTGTAATACTTCTTTGGAGGAGTATTAGCAAAGCGGGTACTGCTTGTAAGTTCTTTTTTATTCAAACTCATTACCTAGAACTTAATAGATTATTATTAACAACAACTATAACTACCATATTTCTATTCCCAGAAACTCTACGTCTCAACAGAACATTTGTAATGTAGTGACGAAACTTCTTTCTTTCTAGCTCAAATTTATCATAATTTAAGTTAGTAGGATTCAAAGTCTTAACATATCCATTTGGAGATGTGTTAAAGATAACTCTTTCAGCTACACTAAACTCACCTCTGTCATCTGTAATATCCCAAAACTGATTGAAGCGATACTTCTGTTCTTCTTTGGAATATAAGATGTCAATGTTATTAAAGTTTATAATAGGATACGCAATAATCCCTGGTGCATTATTCTTTGGCTTTAAATTCAATCGTAACAACCCAGAACACTGCTCTGTATTGTAAACAATAGCTTCATCAAAGTTAAAGTCTAAGTCATGGAATCTGTCATAGCAATTTTGGTCATACTTATAAACTTCCATGTAATACTCAATGTTTCTTAGAGTATTAACTGTTGTTTTACTTGTAGCCGCAATTTCAATTTCAAATGGATAGTCTGTCCCGTAGAAATTACAGAAACTATCACATCTATCATTGTGTACCCAAATACCATTATCATTAGTAGTCATAAAAGTATTCTTACTAGCTAGGGTTAAATCCGGATGCCAGTCATGGTAAGAAACCCATATCTTATTTTTTGGATCATAGCTAAATGTCCAAGAAGCATCTTCAAAATATCTAGGATCTCCTAGCTCAACACGTAATACTTTATTAACTAAGAACACACGGCCGTCAACATAATCTACTTGATCAGCAATATCTTTTCTAAGAGCGTAATCTTTTTTACAAAAGAATACTATCTGATCTGTATTATCAAATACAGATTGACAACCAATACCTACTACAGGATTATCTACAAGTTCAAATTCAGGAAAATCTTTTAACAACTGATATGGTAGGTAGGTAGCAAACCACCACTTCATATTTAAGTTTGATATTTCAGAAAGAGCACTTGTGACTTGGAAAATCTTACCTTGGTTCTGACTCATGTAAAACATTCCAAGCGGAGTATTAACTATTGATAGTCTATTTTGACAAGAACCATATTCATTTGGTTCATCAACATTTACTAAATTTTGAAGAGGCTGTGAAAATAAACCTCCATCTCCAATTGTAAGTTTTAGATTACTATCTGTTTCTAACTGATCAACACCGGCAAAGAATATCGGACTTTCTGTTTCAAATAATAAGATTGCTCCACTCTTAGATATAGGATGTATTCCCGTTACCTTACTTGAGAAGTCTTTATAGTTAGCTGCTAAATAAACTCTCCAGTAATCTTTCTTGTTTTCCTGGTCTTGAGGTAAAGAATAGATTACCCGTTTTGGTCTGTATATATAACACTTCTCTGCAACTTTAGGATCATACGTTGGTTCCTGTAAAAATCCCCAAGGTTGATAGTTATTGAACAGCTTACTTACACTTAGAGAATAATCATACTTGTAGTAGTTACCAAACTTTACGTATGGTGGTTTAAACATCTCTCTAAGATCTGTATACTGTTCTCTATCGTAATGTCTTTGATAAGGTAAAGCATCCCAATCACGGTAGTCAAGATTAATCTCACTCTCTACAAAGAAGTCTTTAACTCCAGAATTGAATAGATAAAAGAACGCATCTGTGATACCAAATCGCCAAGGCACTCCACCATTGCGGCGGTCAAATGCAAATTTACGGGACGGTATACTAATTTGTGTAAAATCAAATCCAGATGTAATAACGTTTCCTATAGAATTAATGAACTCATTAAAATCAAAAGCTTCGGTATCCATCCAAAACTTTGGATGGGGAAGCATCTTATAAAAACGGTAATCAAACTCAGTACCATTTGGTAAGTCATACAACCACTCATAGAAGAAGAACATGGTATTCTTTTCTGTGTATCTTCCTACATACGTATCACCATTAAATAAGACCTCTGTTTTAGTCTGGGATATATCTGTTGGACATGTGGAAACAGGAACCTGAATAATTCCTCTGAGCTGTCCATATTGATTTCCTAGACGTTGTTTTAATGCAACATAGTGACCACTAGCCGTGGTTTGGAAATTCTTTGAGACATTAGCATCAGTTTCATTGTCCCATTCAATACCATTCGTTCCTGCAACATCGCTAAATGTTTTTTGTGTTGTATCTGTAACTGTAGGATCTGAAAAAGTATCTTCAGTTTCAACTACAACTGTTCTGCTTCTAAAAATGTTATTAATTCTATAATTACTAAAATCCTGTAATATAGGATCTAGATAAACTTCTTCTTTAATACCTCTTCGTATATTTCCAATAGAAGGTCTTTTATATTGATTATAAAAACCATGTGATACATACTGAAGAGCATATTGTCTCCAAGGTAGCCAAGCTTGAATAAGTTTGATAAAATCATTAATACCAGTACTCCAATCACTTACAAATAATGGTGCATTATTTAAAAAACGTAATGGACCAGGTAAGGCTGTCCAATCTGGTTCTATCCAATCAATTTCATAATAACCAGACTGAGATCCAGGAGATAGTACAGAAGCACTACTTGTTCCCCAAACCTGATTTAAAAAACCTTCCCAAGGATTAAAACTTCCTAATGCACCGCCTAATGCTGTAAAATCTCCTGTTAAATAATTTGTTATCCATAATGCTTCTGCTCCTTGAGCGGATCCAAATTCTGCAATCGTAGCAGCTGAAGAACCTGTACCTAAACCAATAGGTTGATTACCTGCTCCTGCAGGACCTAAAAATACTCCACCTAAGTTAAGTCCTCTACCCGGAATCCATTTAATTCTTTTATTGCCATCTTTAGTATGGCTTTTACGCATACCATATGACAATCCCGCAAGAGCTGCGAGTATAAAAGCCGTATTAGATATGAGCTTGAATTTAGGATGCTTATCTGGGAATTGGAAGTTACCTTCAACATTACCCCAAAATTCACCATAAATCTTTACTTCCTTATTAGAAAGGAACGGATTTCTAAAGTTTGTTTCTGGTGAATGAAATGTAAAGACATCCTGCCGGTATCCTGTATAAGGTTCATGCTCTTGAATATAATAATTAAATGGACAAAGACTACAGTTAACTGTCGCAGACTCATTTAAGAACTTATCACTACCAAGATAGTTATATGGGTAGTTAGGATATAATCCCTGGCGTGTTGAAAAGTTATCAGGGATCTTATATTCACGCATATTATTAATCATTCCTTTTGCAAAGACTGATTTATTACCTTCTCTAGATCCGCGTAAAATTTCATATCCAACTACTCCTGGAATTGGAACACCGTTATTATCAACCGGCGGAAGAATATTATTAAACTGAACACTCATGATTCTAATTCTAGAACCATTATTAGTAAAGTGATTTGTAGTATCTCCTACGGTATCTGTAGCATTCTCTGGAAACTTATGATGACGTATTGGCTTACCACATAAATCAAAATCAGTGTTTGTAGTATTTCCTATGTTAACGCCGTTCTCATCAACATAAGTAGCATTCCATATTTCAGGTTGATTATCATCATAGAACTCTGTAGATTCCCAATAAGCCATTTCACCACCAGCAATGATCTGACCGCCGTCTGGTAAAGTACTTGTAGGATATGCAAAATCTCTTGACGCAGTATTATAAACACGCCATCTAAAAGGAGTTAATCCATCATTGATATCTACTTGTGAGTCCTGATTAAAAACTAAAGCCGTATCAAAAGGTGTAGCTACTCTACCGGGAATATGATATGACGCACTCCTATCTCCTGTATTATACACCCAACGTATAAAGAAAGCATATACCTCGTCACGTAAATATCCTGTGTTAGTTCCGCCTTTTCTGTAATAATCAGCAGGATATTCAACTGCCACCCAATTAGATTCAATCTGATTAGCTAAAGGCTGATAGTTAAAATCAAATCTTTCTCTAGGACCTGTTCTGATTAAGTAAGATCCATTCTTAAATATACCATCTGATTTTTCTACAACCGGTGTACGTAAAAGAATATCCTGAATACTAATATCAGCCCATGTAGTAATAAAAGAATCAATAGCAATTCTCTTTTGACGCGTGCTATAAAAACCAACTCTTCTAGCCTGGGTAGCTTCAGCTACACGTTGAACTAAGACAAGTTCAAATTCTTCAAAGATAGAGTCATCTGCATCAACAACAATTTCTAAAGAAGAAGACCGGTTCTCATGTGTAAATAATCCTTGTATATTAGACGGCATAGAATATTCTGTTACACGCTGTCCATTAAGAACGTATGCACCTACTACATAGTAAGAACCATTAAGTAACTCACCACTAGTAGGACCTACCTCTATCTGAAAACAAAGACTATCAATAAGAGGAGCAATACGTAACTTTTCACAATTTAATTGATCTGTATCTACACACTCAATACATCCGCCAGGATCTGCACCATTATCATCCGTACAATTTTGTATCCACGGCGGATTATCTAAATTCATTGTCCTATCAGGATTAAGAGCATCCGCCCAATAAACTTGCTTAGTACAATCAAAGTTAGTTCTAGACTGACCTATAATAAGATAATCCTTATTAAAGCTTAGACATGGATCATTAACAACTGTTCTATAAGTACAACCATCCTCATCAAACACACCAATCTCAGAGTTACTATCATCAGTACTATATATAGCCCACTCTGCTTTATCTAAATGTATTGCACCAATAATAGTATAAGGGACTAATTGGCATAATCTATTAGACGCTTCATTACTTAGCTCAGCAAGATCTCCTACTACACTATTGTTAACAGCATTCCTAGCACCTATCCAAGATGCTTCTGCTGTATACATTCCTTTTGCGTCTTTTCCTATTCCTTTAAGGAAAGTACTTATCTCTCCGGAAGATGTATTAGTTAGCTTGCTTGATGATTTCTTAGCCATTGCAAATTATAATCTTGTGAATTTATCTAGGGGACCTCCGTAACTTCTAAACATAGAGTAATACTTATTATAGAATGCTTTTCTGTTCATTCTATACACTTCACGCATCTCCTCAAAGTTTGGCGTATTAACAATACTCAATGCATCATTGCGAGATGCTCGGTATCTTGTTTCTATAAGCTGAATCTTACTTGGATTAACTTGCTCATCATTCATCACAAGGTTCTCTAAAATCCTTTGCTTCAATGCATATTCATAATACTCATTAAGCTTTGGATGATTAGGTACAAGAAGATTACCCTCATGGTCTTCCATCATACCTTGATAGTTAAGGTATACTTTACCTGTTTCAAAGTTAGTATGCAGCCAGTTACCTTCTTTTATTTCTCCTCTTAACTCACCATCCCAATATAAATTAGGACAATGCTTATCCACATTCTTTGAGTTAGTTATTTTTAAGGGAGCCATTTGGTTATAATATCGTGTTTCAGATTTAAGGACCTGAACAATTTGTGTCACTTCTCCCTTACAAGTAAGTGTACAAGAATCCGGATTATTACAACAAGAATTACAAGTATCATTATATACAGGTTCGCCACATTGTCCACATGGATTAGTGGGTTCTTGTGGAATAATTACATCAGTACAAAAATCAATTTCTCTAGGCGGGGCTTGTTGATACTCTGGAGTTACAGTACCTATAGGTCTTTCTTCAATGTGTGTACCTTGAGGATAATAGGTTTTAACCTCATACTTATTACATACAAACGCAAAGTTTAGAACATAGAAATCATTAGGTAATCTTACCTTATGTTTTTCTACCTCAAGCATAACTTCTTTTGTTTGATAGATTCTCAAACCTAAATCATAGTTTACTCTTTGAGCAACTTTGATTAATTCTTGAGGTTCTATGATTCCCTCCAGCTGATACTTCTTGAAATCATTAGAAGCATCAGCAAAGAGTTCATCAAAGGTTCTGTATTGTAAGGTATAGTTGTAGCTCATTTCTTTTTCTTTTTAGCTGTATTAGCAATAACTACTTTACCAGATTTGCTATAGATGGGATGTGCTTTAAACTTTGTTGCCATTATCTCATAATATTTTGACCATCATCAGCTCCATCTGAAGGGATTTGGCCGGCCGTTAGTATTTCTCTAAGTACAAATTGTTCAATCTCAGAAAACATATGTTCTGGAATTGCCAACGTTCTGTCTTGTTCTGATCTACATTCATCAGACTGATCACTACAATTTAAAGCTTCTGTGCTATCTTCAAATATAGCTTGTAAACGAATCGCTTCCCATTCTACATCTGGTACATAAATGTAACCATCTAAATACCAATAATACTTATTCTTGTTATACTTAAATGAACTAGTCTTAGTCATATTAGTATAAACTGTAGGATAAGTTCTTATAAGAGATACAGAATAATCTAAGGAAGATACTTCACGTATTACCGGACCCATTGTTGTTTCAAGAAACTTTGGAAGTTTTTCTTTTGTTCTTTTGATGGTACAATTAGTTTTGATCCCAATACAGCAAGCTTCTACTTTATCTACTTCAATTAATTCAACACACGGGATCTCACTAAAGAGACTTGTGTATTTAAAAATCTCATTCATCATAGACTCTCTCTTAATAAGAGTCTTGGCATATTTCCATATGAGCTGATAAATAAAACGATCCGTAATAAAGGCATCTTCTTTAACGCTTTTAATTACGTTTCGCACTCTTGATATTGCTTCTGCTATTGTAGACATCTTTACATTTTAAATTCATTATATCCATCTGGAATAACTGGTTTTAATGTACGTTTGTAATCATCCTTACGATACTTATCAAATCTAATTGATATTTTCTCTGTAGGACTTACAAGCGCATATTTCGCCCAATTTTCCTTATATGCTTCTGAAGCTATTTTCCTAAATACTTTAGAAGCTCTAAAAGACCATACCTGCTTATTAGCAAATGGGTACTTAGTATTATGATTAGTATAAAATATCTTGAGTAGCTTATTATCAGAATCCCAATTTTTATGAACCGTTCTTACCCCATACTCAAGAGACTTTTTAAAATCTACATTTTTCTTTTTAGCTGGGGGACAGCTTGCCATAAAAATAAATCCTAATCCTTCAGGTAACTCAATACCATCTCTATTATCAATTATACCGTTTACTACTTCTGCATTGAATGTCATTACTATATCCTTAAACTCCTTAAGCTCAAGACCTAAATATTCCGGATACTTTTTTTTAAATTCTTTTAATGTATTTGTAGTTAATACACTTATCCGTTTTGTTCTAAATCTTGGGCCTTTAACGTCTGGTTTTTTAATTTCATTCATGAGCATAGTCCTATTATAATATACTGATTTTTTTTAACTTATTCAAGCTTCTATTTCAAAGGTAAACTAATTTTCTTATTTATTGTAAAGTAAAAGCCCTGAACTATACAATTCAGGGCTCTCTTGTCAGTCACAGTAAACCAACAAACTATGACATATTTTTAGCAGACATTGTCTATAATTACTAATCCCGGATCTCCCGCACTAACACTAGCAAGTATTACGCAATTTGCAATAACTACATTAGCAGCTCCTGCTTCAATAACTTCTCTCCAAAGTACTATGGGAGTAGGAGTAGCTGTTTCAGAATTTGCTCCATTACAGGTTGTATAATATAAACTGATATCATCACCAGTAGGATTGCTAACTATTAATTGAGCACAAGGCTGACAATTACAAGATTCTTTACCAGGAAAGAGTGGTGTTACCGTACCTACTCCTGTTACAAATGGATCTGGTACAGAAGTAGCACATATTACTACAAGTTCTCCTACTGCTAGCGGTGGCCTAAATACTGAACCAGGAGGCGATGGATTACCGTCATTATTAGTACCATCACAAGCACCATACAAAAGAGAACAAGTATCAAGAATAGCTGTCAAGTCTGCATTAATACCACCTACTGTATTAATTGTAAGAGTAGGCGGAACAGAGTAAGTAAAACCATTATTACCTGGTAGTGGTACTACTGTAAGAATTGCTCCTAAACCATCTACATTAGAAATTTGCCAAATTACATCGGTTCCATTAGCAGTAATTGTTTCCCCTATAAGGTATCCTGAACCAGGAACATCAATTGAAATTTGAGCTACACTAGTTTCATCACAATTTATTTGATATGGTAAACAAGGATCCGCTTGTTCTGGAATTAGAATTGTAAATTGAGATGCCGCATCCGGAAAACCATCTCCATTACTGTCTACAGGATCTGAGCATTGTGCCAATACATAACCTTGATATAAAGCTCCCTCACAAAAATTAGTAGGTACTGTGATAAGAAGTGTGTTTACTCCAACAGTACAGTTTACGGTTTGGCATGTAAATGTAGCCGGTCCAGGTTGTAGTCTATAACATACATCGTGTGGTCCCGCCCATCCTGCTGTCCATGAAATTTGTATATCCATTATATTTATTTTTAAGTACTAAAACTTTTATTATAGAGGATAAGGATAAACCTTGATCTCAATTGATGTATTGTCTAAAATATCATCAGATGGAACAAAAGCTGTCGTATATGTTCTAATAGCTATGTTATTATTATCTTGATAATATGCTCTTACAATACCTAGTTTTTTTCCAACATGATTTACTAAAACATGAGTATTAGGAGTAAAACCAAACGGAAGAGCTAATACATATTCACCAACGCCAAAGCGAGCTGGCTGAGGTATACCACTCTGAAACTGATCGTTAAGCGTAGTCTCAAATAGATAAGCAAAAGGATCTTGTCCACCTTCTTGTACTAAATTAGCTCTATACACTTGATATATAGGAGGAGGTGTAATTAACCCACAAAAATAAGTTACTACATCTTGTAATGCCTCCGTGAATGGTGTTCCCGCTGGCGATACCCCACCTATAGGTTGTTCAGGACACTGAATACCTTCAGCTAAAACAGGTTCTCCTGAGTTTTGGCAGAAGTAATTAACAATATTAGCTAAAGCTTCAGCTACAGTATCATCTTGATTAACTACAGGTGTTTCATCACATACAATATCTTCACCTGTATAGTAAATACAAGATGCATTAAATGTTTCTGAACAAGGATTTGAATCTGGACAATTAACACCATCCCCACAAGGAGGAGGTGTTAATAGTCCTGTATCTTTACATCCGCATGGAACTTTATGTCCGCAATCTTTTCCCATTTCTTTTAGTTTTTATAATTAAGCTACCGGTACTACTAGTACAGCACTTGCATTTGTTGGAGGAACACATGGTGCTGTTATAGTTGTCACTAATTGATAAGGACAATCTGCGGATCCTACAACAATCCTAACATAATAGTCAGTGCCTTGCGTTAATCCACTAAATGTTCCAGAAATTAATTGACCAACAGATGTTACATTAGTAGACTGAGAACTGATCATTACAGACTGTGTAGCATTCCATAATTGAACTGTTACTAATTGTGGTACAGCACCAATCCAAGTTGTTGAATAGTTAATACTTGTAAGATTAGGTACTAACTGAACTACTGGACAATTAATTGCAGCAGGTGCAACATCTGAAACAAACCCTTGACATTCTGTTCCTGTAGCAGGATCAAATACACAATACGTAAATGCGGCCGTAATATCATAATTACCATTTACAGGTGTTGCATTTAAAGGAACACTTAAACCTGTAGGATTATTTAGCAATGATACTAATGGTGTTGTAATTGTTAATGTTCCACCTAAGCTATCCGTAAGTGTAAGTACAGATCCGCCAACACAGTCTGTATAACCAACTGGCAAAGATCCTGTAAGATATACTATAACTTCTGTAGGTGTAGAAATAATAGCATTCATTTGAACAATTACACCTGCACATCCTGTTTCACAACAAGTAGTTTGAATAGTCTGAATAGAAGCCCTGATATCACATAGCGTTAACCAAATATTTGTTACAGCATCTGACATGTTTGCAACAACATCCGCCCAACCAGGAATATCCTGCATTGTTCCAGATCCTGACAATTGTGGAGAATTGTTAAGTCCTGCACACTGTCTTAGAATAGCTTGGTAAATATCTTGAGGAGTACCAGTAGCTGTTCTTAATTCACAAAACTGTTGTTCTAAAGCATCTAATACTACATTCATTGCTGTAGGATTAGAAGGAAGCACGCAGTTTGGTTGAACCAGAGGTAAAACTACTTCAGGATCTGTTTGATTTTCTAGAATGGTAATTCTTTCCTCATGATCTAATAAAGTAGAATTAATTGTATCAATCTGTCCAATCAATTGACATACTCTATTTCCAATAGCAACTACGTAATCTTTTAGTTGCATAGTTGTAATAGTATCACCTTGGGGATTCTGATAATAGAAAGATGAACAAATTGTCACTTCACAATCAGGACATCCTAAAGAGCCACCGGGATTTACAACAGGATCTTGATTACAACAAGTACATACTTTATCTATCAAGAGTTGAATAAGATCCTCAAAATCTTTGGGACCACACTCAAGCAAATTAAAGCATGACAAATCATAATTGTCAATATTGAATGTTTCTAACAAATCACAAAGTTCCGTAGCTAACTTGTAAACAACATCAGTAACCGAATCTCCTTTACATAGATTTATGCACTCAATGTCCGGACCTTGCCAAACAACGCAGTTTGATGAAACTGGGCTGCAAGATTCTTTATTTAGATTTAAAGGCTTCATATATATAATATACTTAAAATATTTAACAATTACAAGGTACTAGAGTTTCTATTACATTAAAGTCTGTTCCACCAGTTGCAACAAAGTCAGTAGGTAGTCTTCCTGGCTTACTGCATACATATACATTTGTTGTTCCTCTTTGTGCTGGAATATCATACTGTTGAACAATATCATTACAGTCTAGATACGTAAAATAGACTCCTGAATTTCCTCCAGAATCTAAAAATACAGAATACAAAACAAATCCTGTTTGTTCACCACCACAATAGTCTATTACAAATGACTCAAAATAATCAGGATCAACTGTATATATTCCTATAGGACATGTACCTACTACATCAAATGTGCCTATCTCATCTCCACCATCATAAGCGTATAATAACCATGATCCTGGAGGATCTGTAGTATTCCAGGTTTCGTTATAGATTTCATAATCTATATTATCTATTGTAAAAGAATAATATGAAGTACCATTTAGATATGTTCCTGTTGGTGGAACTACGATCTCTATAGGTGCACCACCTGTTGGTGTTGCATTAATTTTTATACAGTCTTCACATGGTAGGAATACTGGAGCTGTACAATTAGTTTGACATTCTAGTAATGTTTGATATGTTCCTCCTGTTCCTTGTACTTCTACACAATTAAAATCTACACAGTTATATGATATATCCGGTGGACAGCCAGCATCTGTACAATTTTCATAAATTGTTCCAGGTGTCCAATATACTGTAACAAGTCTATGAGTAATCTCAACTACTGTATAACACACATCGTCAATAACAATTACGTTTCCTAATACATCATATTGATTATCAATTCTAACTACTTCTGTTACTTCAGGCTCGTTACATTTTTGAAGAATGTATCTTGTTAATGGAGGACAAGCTGTTGTACAACAAGTTACTGAAATATTTGTAGGACAGCAATTTACACTTAAAGGGCAACAATCAAAGTTTGGATCAAGTAATGCATCAAGATTTAGCATTTCTTTTTTGATTTGATACTTTCGCATATCAATATCACAACAAGTTTTAATTCCGTATCTAACGGCAATCATTTCTTGATATACTGCTTCACTAAATTTACAATTTACTTTTTCATAATAGTCAGCAGGACATCCTGGAGTATTATAACCAGGTCTTACAGATCTGCTAGACAATTCAAATACCGGTTCAGGAACCGGCTGAGGCAAACACTCTTCACAAAGATTAAAACAATCTAAAACAACAATAGGTTCCGTAGGCCATACTTCATCTTTACAAAGGTACTTTTCTACAGTTGCACAATGAACATTACCTAACTGATCCTGCCATTGAATAACTTTACCTATATAAGCTTCAAATGAAGGAGTCTCTGTAGATATAGTTGGATACTGCTCACAATCAATTAGCTTATAACAAGGCTTTAAGCATTCCGGACAATCGCTAACTGCTGCTACTCCTTGCATGATACCTTCCCAATCAGCAATAAACGCATCTTCAGGAATATCTGTTCTTAAAATTTCAGTTAACTTTAAACAACCCCTTATATTTTCACTAGCTTCATTTTCAATATACGTTATAACTAAGTTGATGATATCATTTGGACAAGGTACAAAAACGGGATTTGGTATTGTATAACCTGGAAAACAATCTCCATCAAAACTTAAATAAATAGTTCCTTGAAAAGCCGGATCTCCGCTACTTCCAGGCCAATCTATTGGTAAATCTGTAACACAATCATTTAGAGTATAATAAGTATTACATATATTACAATTATCAGATTGATGATCTTCTGCAACAAAAACATTTGTTACGCTAACTTCCTCACAAGGCTGAACATCTAGAACCGTGAAACAACCAAGCTCATTTAAAATATTTAACGGATCACTGAAACTATAAATATTACCAATTACAAGAAGCGTAGTTTCTTCTGGATCTAATGATATTTCAAGTGGTGTACCAACGCCATTACATGGATTAATAAGATAACAACAAGGTGTTGGTATTTGAGTATCTTTAAATGTACAAGTTGGTGTAGTTCCACAAACATCTCCTTCTATAACACTACCATTACATAACCACTGACCACTAGTATCTGTAAGATCCGGAATATCATTATCAATATAAGATTGCGTAGTAAATATGATATAAGGTAAAAGATCTTCATATACATTACCACAAGTTGCTGAATCAGGAAAATCAGGATCTACAAAATCCGCAGTATCTGTTAAGTTAGTTTGAAATTCTGATAATGTAATATCATAAATTTCTCCAGCAAATGATGCGGCAGATGAAACATTAAACCCTTCTAGAGTAATTGTATGTTGTCCTGCAGTTAATGTAATCGGGATAACATGCCAAAATAGAAATGGTCCTCTTTGATTAGTTGTTCCATTTAAAGTAACAATTAGATTACCATCTACATATAATCGGCATTCATTATCGCCACCTAAACCAATTAAATATTGCTTAGATGTTTCAAGATTAACACAAAAATCAAATGATACACTTCCTTGTGGTGCAGCACACACAAATGGTACATCTAGCCAAATACCTGCATTATTTAAACGTCCGTTATATTGTGCTCCAGTAATTAAAGGATCAATACAATTTATAGGTAATGTAACATCGTAATCTAAACCCCATAAAGAACTTTTATGTCCAGGTTTTAAAATAGCACTAGGATTTCCAGGATTTGCAGGATTTGCTGCACCTAACAAAATTTCAATAGCTCCTCCAATATTATCTTCTAAATAATAATCTGAGGAACTATTAGTTGTCCAATTTCCTGATATAGGAAAAGTATAACCGCTAACATCTTCATACAAACGTAATCCGTCTGCACTATATCCTTGATTTACACATCCTTTAACAATAGGAATAGTAGCTCCTGTCCAAATTGCATCTTCTACAATTTCAGATTCGCAAAGTCCCGTTTTAGGATTATATTGGTATCCTTCAGGACAACCATTACAAGGCGGTAAAGGATTAGAGTTAGCCATATGTTTTATTTTTTTACAGTAACAAGCTTGGCATTATATGCCGCAACACAATTTGCGCAACATTCTTTGCCATCTTTTGCTACTCGTTTTTTACATCCACAACTTAAAGTTGATCCGCAGTTTGAACATTTCATATTTGTTGGTTTTTAATTGTTAATGACAAGTTTTACAATCAAATTTACTAAGAAGTTTCATAGCATAGTTGTATAATTCCATTCCTTTTTTTGGTTCATGGCAAAATTCAACTTTTGCTTTAGCAGCTTCTAAATATGATTTAATCTTTGCTAAATCACGCATCTTCTTATCTATCTCAGCTGTTGGTTCACAAGCTGCAATATCTAATTCGCATAATGCTTCTTTATAGCAAGTTAGCGCTTTAGTGATCCGGAGATGGTTATATTCCACATATACTAAATTGTTTGGGGCCACGCTATACTTAATGATATAAATACCGTCTGGTAAATTTTGTAAAGACGTTCCGCAGTCAACAGTTTGTATATCTAAATCACATGCAGATAGATTTAGAATAAAGTTTTGTTCTATTCCATCAAACTGAATTGCATAATTGAACCCAGGTAATGTTATTTCCAATATGGGACAATCATATGGAACAGTTGGACTATAAACGCTAGTATCAACTAACTTTAGTACGCAACTATTCATTGTGTCCGGTGCTTCTACGCTTAAAAAATGTTGAGCCATACTCCTAAGATAAAAAAAAGGAGAGAAGAGTTTTCACTCCACTCTCCTTTTTTTAGTTTAACAATGGTTATTATTATTACGGTGCCGGTACAAGTGCCGCAATATCAAATACACAAGCTGTTGGTGTTAGAATCTCAACTTCTTCGCAATCTGTATTACAAGCAGCAAATAGGTTTGTGAAATAAGTTTCTAACGTTACAGAATCTGGTGTAACAATATCCAACAAGTACTGATCGTTATCAAATGTTCCAGAAGGATTATTGAAACGTGGTACAGAATGCAACAAGAACACACGGTCATACATTGCAGTTCTATTAACTACATTCCAAATATCTGTACCTTGAGTAATCTCACGGATACGAAGATCAGAATGCATAAAGTTTTGCAAGTAAGATTCATGAAGAATTACATCGCGTGCTACTGTCTCACCAAGACCTTGTGCTTGAATTCCAGGACAAGTCTCAACTACACACAATCCTTCAAATGTACACGGATCACCATTCAAATCAACTTCAGAAGCATAAATTTGAATTGGCTCAAGTCCATAGTAATCTGTAGGACAGAAAGTACAATCGTTGAATTGAGTATCAACATATGCACCAATCAAAATCAAACCTGCAGAAGTTACAGTTGGAGGAATGTTAGCCCAAATCTGGTTAACCGGTAATCCTAGTTCAGCTGCTACAGTAGCATCTTGAGCATAAGCAACACCATCAACAACAACTACTGGACGTACAAAATCCTTAAGATAAGGATTACCAGCATCAGAAGCTGCATTATAGTTTGTTGTAGTTACAGGTAAACCTGCAATTTGCTGAGCAAAAGACAAGTAAACAGTAGCTGGATCTACTGGAGTTGGATTGTCCGGATCATCACAACATCCTGTATAAACTCCAAGAGTTTGATATAAGTTGTGATTAGCAAAACGCAAAGCTGCCGTACCTTTGATATCAATTCTTAGGTAGTACGTTTCTTCACAGATAAACTCCTTATTACATTCAAGACCGTTATCCGGAGTACCACCAATTTGAAGAACCGCTGCAGAAGCCATTCCTGCCTTTTGAACCCAGGCTTTACGTAAGTACTTAGGATTGATTTCCTTAGACTTGTTTGATGCTTGGTATCCACCATGAAAAGGTCCCTGCTTGTCCTTAATCTTAATAGCTGCACTAGCTACATAGAAAGGACAACATTCTGGAGATTCTGTAAGAATAGGAAGAGACAAATCTTTATTTGCTCCTTTTGCTCCAAAGATACCTGTAGTACCAGGTCCCAAAAGATAAGCAGCGCTAGTGTTCTTCAGTTCACTTACATGAACACCCGCTGTAGTCAAAATTCCGTTAACCGTTGATGCACTTGGGGCAATAGTGTCTGCCTTTGTTGCGATAAACGTTTTACGGAACGCGTGATTAAAGTAACTCATTTTTCTTTTTTTTTAATTATACAAACATTACACTATAATATACACATTTTCTTTTACAAATAAAAGAAAATTGCAAATTTTTAATTATTTGATTCAACTTGAGAAGATGCTGTTTGTTGCTGATTAAATGATTCAATATCACCAGCTAGAATTTTGGCAGCTTCATCAATGAATAATTCAACAATATCATCCTTGAATTCACACTCAACATTCACAGTAGATAGAACTTGAGTATAAGGATCTACACAACCCTGAATTTCAATACGTGTAGGCTGTCTATAATATGAAAGACTAGCGGTATCAATATCAAATTCATTATTTGTATAGATTCTTACCTTATTTCCTTTGAGAGTACAAAAGGTTTCTCCCCAGGATAAACTAGGTTTTTTAATCTCATCTCTTAGTAACTCATCTACATTTGCTTCTTCAGCAAGATAAATTACCATTCTTTTTGGCTTGTCACAACATTCTGTACCAGCTTTGCTACTAAGTCTTTTCCATTCAAAGTAGTTAGCCGGTAAGTCATTTGACTCAAAATAGAGATCCCTCTTTTGCAAAGGGATCTCTAATTCAGTCAGAAGAATTTGTAAATCATCAATACGGCGCTTAGATTGCTCATCTCCAGTCTGCTTAATATTCATACCGTGAAGATTTCTACGACACCACGCAACTTGTCCTTTATTGAACGCTTCAACAATTTGCCAGCACTCAATATTATCATAATCGCTTGAGGCTAGTTTATTTAGTCTCTGCTGAATCTTAAGTTGGATAGTTGCGTTATTCATTAGATGATCACTTTAAGATTACTTAAAACGAATATTATTAAGAAGAGTGTTACGCATAGCTCCACCTTTCTTATATCCTTCACCCATTTGATTTAGCTCATTAATTGTATTTTGATTTGCCGTAGCTGTTTGACCAAGTTTTTGGTTAGTATAGGCATTGGCTGCATTTAATTGCATTTGATACAAATCTTGAGCTCTTTGTTCAATAGGATTTCTAGCTACATTATTAACACCAAACATTTCCTCATAAGGTGTACCACTATTAATAGCAGTTAATATCTTACCAGCCTTTTTATTAAGGCGGTTTTCTTCTCGCACCATACGGTTGTTAGCCATATTTTTACGCATATTTCCAAATATGCCACCATCATTGTACTTTTTCATAACTCAAAAGTTTACTAATTAACACGCGCCTTTTTTCATACCGCCCTTTTTCATCATAGGAACTGGCTTTTCCATCATCTTTTTAGATCCTGCTTTCTTAACAGCAGTCTTCTTTGCTATTGTTTTTTTCATATCACTTGTTTTATTTGTTCCAATATTCTTCTTCAATATCTTTAAGTAGACGGATAAGAACATCCTCATTTAGAGGATTCTTTAAATATTGTACTACATCAGATACGTTACGGCCTAACATAGTAGATGTAGGATTGTAATACAACATTCCATCTGCTTTAAGACTGATTATTCTATAAAAAGATGCATCTTTTACAAGAGCTCTTAATTTTAGAGTTTCCATATCTAAACGTACTATCTCAATGAATCTTTCAGCAGCTTTAGCTGGTGAAGCTTCTGATCCATTACCGGCGATGTATTCATCCATAAGATCATACAATACATCTAGCGGTGTTGAAACAGTGTATCTGGAACCTGTGCCATCTATTACCTTTGTTACATAAAGTAGTTTCTTAGGATTCTTCTTATAAAGAGAATCTAATTCACCAATAGCTTCATTCTTAAGTTTCTTGAAAGTTGTTCTAGAAGAAACTGTAAATGTTTCTTTATCAAGGAAGAACTTTGGTGGCTTAATCTTAGTTATGGCATCGTCATAGCTCTTAGCTATAAGATCAAATCCTCCAGCTTCAATAGCCATAAATTTAATTAAATCATAAGCGTCCTCAAGAGGATCAAAAAATACAGGTTCGTTTCCACAACGGATTGTAATTTTGCTCCAAAATAAATGATTATTGGGTTTCAATAATTGAACTTTATCCCAAAACGCTTCGTCATCAATTTTGATAACATTACTGGCAAGTTGTTTTTCTAAAAAAGAAACAACCATTCTTATGTTTTTTATTACAGCTTCTCTAGTTTCAGATTCTAATCTCTGAACTTCTGGCGCAAATTCATCAAGTCCTGTAATATATCTTATCACTCCATTTTTTTCTAGGGCCGCAATCTGTTCTTCATGATACGTACCTGGAAAAAGAGCAAAGCCGTAATCTTCTAATCCCATGTTTTCTTGTTGAGGATTTACATAAGGCTTGATAGAAATTTTACCTACCTTCTTAAACATGTCTTCAATTTTAGGAGTCTTCTTAGTAGAAGTTTCTACCATAATTTCTGGTACATTCGGTTTAAGAATAGTAGCTTCTGGAGATCCTAATACTTCAGCAGTATCTCCTTCAATAAATACAGATTCTCTTTTTGTTGTTCTTGACATAACTATTTATTTGTTGGTTTAATAGTGCCTGCCGGTGTGCGAAGTCCGGTAACGCGTTCAGGCAAAAAAGAAAAAGGGAGGAGAGGTGGACCTCCCTTTTTCTGAATTTATTAGAATGATCCTCCAGTAATTGGGTTTCTCATAACAATCTTAAGGACTTTAGTAGGATCCTTAACCCAAATTGCAGGCATCATTTGTGTCATGTATACACGGTATCCGTTAAACTGACCTGATGACTGGAATCCTTGGCTACGTCCCATATAATCCATAGTACCATTTTGATACCACCACTTCAATTGGTTATCCCAAGCCAACTTCAACATGTAAATGTTGTCATTGTTGTTATCAGTGATATCAAAGATAATAAATGAATAAGAAGAAAGCGCAAATCCATCAATTACCGGGTTCTCAATGTCATTTGTATGAACATTGTCAAACGCAGGATTAATCACAAACTGAACGTTAGCCAAGAATGGAATAACGTAGCTTGTAAATGCGTATCCAAATCCAAGATTCATTCCTGTACCAGATACTGCATTGATACCTGACTTATCACCGTTAACCTGGATGAAGTTATCAGATGCTGCTTCACGCTTAATTGCTTCATTCACCATACGCATACCACCCATACCTGTTTGTACGATGATTTGACGTTTTGGATCCGGACCAGTAAATTCTACGCGTCCGTTGTAGAAATTGTAAAGCTCAGTACGGAACAATTCAAGATCAAAGCTTGATTTGTTATATACACGCTTGAATGAGTTATCAAGCTGCTTCCAAAGTCCAACAGAAAGACGTAAATCATCTGGACCATCCTGACGAACTCTACCTCCGTGTCCCCACATTAGGTAAGTCTCAATATCCGTTGCAACCTTAGTAAGGTGTGCCGCTTCAAGAGAAGTAAGGAATGTACGAGAAAGATCACCATTTGCCATAGCTTTCTTAACGTAATCTTTACCCATAGTTCCTACCATCTGCTCAATAGTAGATACAGAAGGATCCATGTTTTTGTCAAAATTACGCCAGATTTCAGTTACAGGAATTGTACCATCAGCATTCAATCCTCCTTTAATCTGCATATCTGCACGAGAAGAAATTGAATAATGTACGTGAGCTTCTGCACCACCTACATAGTTATAGAACTCACGGTATCCAGATCTTGTAGTGATGTCAGAGAAACGCTCTCCATATTCTCCACGCGCAGAACCTTTACGGAAGAATTTAGTACCAGACTTCAAGAACTTAATGTCCATGTACTTATAGCTATCGTTGTTCACGATACGTACAGTGTAAATAAATCCGTCTCCAACAGGAAGAATGTCATCTTCTGCAGAAACAATTAATTCACATCCGTTGTACTTGTCATAAGTAATGATGTCTCCATGTCCAAATTCACGCTTATTAAGCTTGATTCGGAATGTAGTTTCATCAAGTCCTGGTTGCTGGCTTGGTTCAACATTCTCAACAATATACGGAAGATCCTGTGAAATAGGCGTTTGCCATTTCCACTCTCCACGGATATTGTCAACTTCGATAATGTTCTTACCGCCAAAGCTTGACATCTGATAAAGAGGCATTTCTACCTTCTGAGTCATAGCCCAGATATCAACTGGTCCCATGTCAGTAGGCTCTGCATCCTTCAGCATGTTTGCCAAGTGGTAAGAGTCAACATGTGAGCTTGCCTGATACGAAGTGTCTCTCAGAAACAAGCCATTGTTAAAAGTTGGTGTACTCATTTGTGTGGGTATTTAATTATTAATTGTTTACTTATTTATTACCTTCCGAAGAAGTTTCTTTGTTTTCTTGGAATACCCGGTCTAGAAACAGTTCTTCTAGTATCAGTATCTTCCTCTTCTTGCTGTGCTATAGTTGTTTTAGTAGCTTGTTCAGTTTTCAAAGTTCTCATAATTTTAGCATTAGTTTCCTTATCTTGAACTGATCTTACTTTTTCTTTGTAGCCATCTGGATCAGCAAGTAACCAGAGAGCTTCCGCAATCAAATCATGTCTTGGTTCTACCCATTGGTATTTTTCCAATAAGTGACCTAACATATTTGTTTGCCTTCCATTAATTGATGGATAATTTGATTGAACAAGACCTGCATAAAGCATATTTTGTGTCTTGTTATCTAAATCAATACCATTCAATTTAGATGGTTCTAATGCAGAATAAACACTCTCAATATACATTTGAGATTGTTCTCTACGCATAGCAGATTGCTTTTCTTGTTCAGCAATTCTTTGATTCACCATTTGTTGTTGCATTGCATCCAACTTTGGTTTAAATTGTTTTGCTTTCTTTTCAAGATCTCCGCGATCCTCATAGCTATAGATCTCTTCTTCAATTTCTTCAGGAGTACCAAATCCGGTAGCCTGTAAATAAGCTCTAATAGCATATTTTTGACCTGCTTCAGATGCAATGTCTAATTCATATACTTCACGTGATGCAGCCAATGCTGAAAACATTCCTTTTAAATCATCTCCACCATTAGCAAGGTAATCATACGCTTGTTGCATTTCTGGGGGCAATGACTGGAAAAATTGTTGAGCCACCTGATTTCCCATCTTATTTTGATAGTTCTCAAAATTAGCTTCAAGTAATTCCTCAAAATCCTCAGCTGAATAGTCTTCTAGTTTTTTGTCATCTTCAAAAGGAAATATGATACCTTTATCAATCAGCTTTTTAGTAGCACTAATTAATGCTGCTGGTCTACCTCCTTTATTTTTAGAATCTGTATCAACATCAAAATCAGATCCTGATGGAGGAAGTAAAGGATTATAATCATCATCATCCTCTTGCTCATCCTTAGTAGAAGTACTTTGCGTAGTATCCGCATTTACCGTTGCCTCTTTTACAAAAGGCTTGTCAAGGAACGTTGTGTCAACCGATAAAGGACTAAATACGCTTTTCTTTTCCGGTTTATCTCCCTCATTAGGAAGCATTACATTGTCAGCTCCAATATTCAGAATGTCATCAATATTGATGTCTACTTCTTGAACATTAGTAACTTCTTTTTTTTCATCACTCATAATTGTTGGTTTTTTTATGACTGTACATTAATAATATACGCAATTTTAATTAAAATAAATCTGAAATGTTTGAAGAAATACGTGTATTCAAAAATATTTTACCATTATATGGCTACGATTTTTTACCACCTTCTTTCTTTGATTCTTTTTCTGTTATCTTTAAGTCAAATTGGTTTTTATTTTCTCTAGCAATTTGAAGATCTTTTTCTTTCATTTCTCTTTGAAGAGCCAGTTCTTCTCTTTTAATATTCATTTTCTCAGATTGCTGATTTCTATTATCATTTGCTTTCTGAGATTGCAGATCCATTACATGCTGATATTGTTCAGTTTTCTTAATTTTCTCAACGCTATCTATGTAGTCCGACTGAAGATTTTGATTAATATCTTGCATAGAACCATAACCCGCAGATTTAATTTCTGCAACCATAAGATCAACTCTTCTATCTTTTTCTTTCTCTCTTGCCTCATGTTCAAGTGCCATAGCTCTTTCTTTTTGAGAAGCTTCCAGAGCGGCCCGTTGCATTTCTTCTGCTTGCTCTCTTTCATCCATACGCATGCGTATAGCCTTATCTTCAATACCTTTAAGTGTACTGTTTAATGTACTCATTGAGTCAGCCTGGATAAGTTGTCCTAAATCATAAATAGATGCTCCAGTAGTATTATTGCCTGCTGCTAAACGCTTCATCTGGTCAAGGATTGCTCTATGATTAGCTTTTGTACTGCAATAAACATTTATGTCACGTAACAAAAGATCTTCTCCATTTATCTCAAAGTTTACTCTTTCATCCATACTTGTCATATGTTGAAGACGTATAGATGGTTTTGTAGAGTGATACCATTGAGCTAGATCAGTTCTCATTTCATGAACTCTAGGCATTAGATGGTCAGAGTGCTCAACAAAATGCATTTCAGTTTGAGCATAAGATCCTATTTGAGTTTGCTCAACTTCTGTAGCTGTTACTGTTTGTCCAACAGGTTGCCCCATACGTTGTGGATTAACTCCTACAACTTCAAATGCTTGCATCTTAAAGTAATTTGCAAGTTGAATACGCGACATTAATCTATTAGTCTGAGAAAGATCTAATTGTTGGAAGTGACCAAAATTTAAAGCATTCTCTGTATTTGTGATTGAAGTATCTAAAGGAAGTATCTGAAAATCCTTCATTGCTACATATGCTTTAGCATAATTACCCTTACCCCAATCCTCACCTAGTGAATGACGCGGTAAAGTATTTTGATCAAGCATTACTACAGTTCCTATTTCATCTACAAGGATATCGGCAATTTGATTATTAACTATGTTGTACCCTACCTGGAAAGGTTTCATGGAGTCAACTAATGATGTTGAACGCGTATTACGATCTGAAAAAACTCTACCCTCTACAGGAAGTTTACAACCATAAAGAGTATTATCTCCTTTGAATTGAAATTTCAAAGGTTTCATTCTATTTTGGTTAATACCTAGATATATAGGATTTACACCACCTGAGTTTTCAATACCCAAGAATGTAGGCTGATTAGGACCTATCTTTACTCCTCCCCAAACATGATTAATCCATACCCATTCAATATGCTCACCAAAAACTAGATTTGAAGCTGTCTTATTCTTAATTAGTTGATTATTGTAAATAGGTTTATCTGATACTTCGTAATCTTCACTTACAATCTGAGTAGTTACTTCACCAGCTTCATCAATCTTTGTAAGATGACCTATTCTACGTTGAGATTTCCAATAAGCCGTAGTAACACGTAGCATTGTAGGTCCTTCATTGGTTACGTAGTCTTCAGATTCTTGAAGAACCCACTCTACAATATCATTCCCATTATACACAAAATTATCACGCATAGAAGTGAACTGACGGTATGCTAAAGATGGAGATCCCGTATTCCAAGCATGTGATTTAGTAGCATCATAAAAAGTACCATCATTTTGATATCCTCCTATAGGATATCCTGCAGCACCTATAGGATAATTTTGTTGTAATGATTCTAACTGCTCTTCATTCATAAGCCATCCGTACTTATCAATAACAGCCGGAACAGACATCATTTCAATTTTGCCTACATTGTTTCCTTGAGATATATATCTAGTATCTGGAGATTTGTGATAGAATGTAAGAACCGGATTCCACAACTCTACGTCATAATCATCTTCAAGCATATTAAAGTGCCAAAATTCTCTATCAGCAATTAGTTTATCCCGGAAACCTCTTTCTTCAAGCTCATCCATTCTAAACCTTTCTTCATCAATTAGATGTTGTTTTGAAGCCCACTTTTCAGCTAATACTTCATAATCTTTACTATAAAAGTCTTGTATTTCAGGAAGAGTTTTGAGATTTTCAGGTTGTAATTTTTCTTGCATCATTTGGGCTCCTTCTTCACTTTCAGGATCCATACCCATATCAATCATCTGATTAAGAAGTTTTGCTTCTGCATATTTTACAAGAACATTCTCAATATCTTGTCTTTTCTTCTCAATGATTTCATTATGCGTGTATTCATCAACTGCTCTAAAACTTACCCTACGATTTCTTTTAGCAAATTCACTTACAAGTGTATTTACAACATTTGGTATAATAGGATAGAACTTTAACTCCAATGCCTCATACTCATCATCTGATGCTAGCTGATGAAGTAAATCATTCATCTCATTATTTTCAGCAGGGATGTAATCTGTTTTATCAATGATACCTTGAGCAAGTTTATAGTTCTTCATCAATCTGCGCGCATTTCTGCGTAATTGTTTTAAACCATTCCACTCTAGCCAGTCCATATTCCAGGCCGCCCACTGCTCATCTTTTTCTACCGTAGGTAAAAATTGCAATGGTTGAGAAACGCTCCACAATCTATTGTGTTTAGCCTTCGCTCCATTCTTTAAATCTAAAGCGTTAAGTATTTTCATTTTCTACCAATGTTTTTAAAAGGCAATCTGGGTTTGTTTCCATTAGCCATATTAGATCTATTTCTTCCAATATTACGGAAAGCATCCCTATTTAATTTATACAAATCTTGGGACTTTTCCAAGTTTTTATCCAACTCATTTTCAATACGGATAACTTTTGGTATTGAAGACTGCCGAACTTTAGCAAAAGCAACTAGTGCTGCTAGAGCTACTAAGCGGTCAACGTTAACACCTGGTCTGTAGGCACTCATCTCTTTAAGAGCCATAATATCAGGTATTCTTTGAATACCATAATGCTTCTTCAAAATTAGTCCTTCTGGATTAACATCTTCATCTATTACTTCTTTTAACCACTCAATTAAATAGCTCAAGAGGTGATTCTTAAATAACGTACCTACGTTTCTCCATCCGTATTCTTGATATACAGTCTTATTAGCTTGAGCTTCTTTTAGGAAGATCATTTGGTTCTTAGGTATTAAATACTTTTGTTTTCTCTCAGCTATCATATACTGAATAAACAAGGATATGTTATTTTCAACAAGAGTCCAGGCATTATACCATTCAATAATAAGTCTTAAACGTTTGTGTGTATTATTGATATCATCATAGCGGCCGCACCATGCTGCTACAATTTTGTCACCTTCAATGAAAGTTTTGATACCATTCTCGTCTTTGCGAGTTACTTCAACAGGATTTTTATAAACATAGATAGAACATAGTGATTCTGAAGTTGTAGTCTTACCTTCACCCACGGGATCTATTGAAGCAATATATTGAGCAAATGCTGGATCTTTATCAGGTCTTTCAAAAACTACAATTGCTCCTTCTTTATCTTCTTCATTTAGCTTAATAGGAAATGTAGAAATAGGAATTTTATTTGTTTTCTTTACTATAATCTCACCGTTTAGTCCTTCATCTAAATCAAGAATTTCATAAGGATAATCTTTATTTTGTATTCTCCTCATTTGATCTTCAACAAGATTTGATGGAAAAATTGATTCTTCTCTATAAGCAAAAGCTTCTGTGATATTTCTAGGATGCTGAGAGATCCTTAGCTGATATTTTTCTGGAGTTAATTTTTTCTTCCATTCGGCAAACTTTTGATCTAAAGCTTCAAGAGCTTCCTGTACGCGAGAATTACCAAAATCATCAATATAAGGAGGCATTCCCCATTGTTCTGGAATAAATAAACCACTTTTTCCAATAGTGCCTTTTTCATCAATTAAATCAGTTTCTACAGCGTAGATGTCATTATCATCAGGATGGAGAGTCATTGCCTTTAATGGTTCACAATCTGTAAGTTCTCCTACAGATCCTGCAATAATAAACATCCCTGTAGTAATATCACCAGCTTGCATGGCAGGACGAATGAACTCAAATGTTTTATCAGCTCTAGGAGCAATACCACCTTCTTCATAGAAGAATAGGGTGCATGGTCCACCGACTCCTTTTGTATCACTTTGTTCAAAAGACATTCCTTGAATCATTCCTTTAAGTCCTACTTCTTTTTTTCTACCATTTTGTGTGACTTCAATTTTCTGTTGCCATTCTAAAACTTTACCTGGATTCATTGGACGATACCATGCTGTGTTTCCGTTAAGAAAAGCACGGTATTCATCTAAAAATTTCCAAGATCCGGATAAGTTAATAAAGTCTTTAAGAGATGCCCCAATTTTTAAGATTGCTCCTGGATCAAACCAAATTCTATTTATCATTTTACCCATATGAAAATAAGAAGATGCAATCTGACGTTTCTTAGTTATACTGGAATGTTTATAATGAATTTCAGCAAGTTCTTCATATAAAGCCATATGTAACTGAACATCCCAAATTTGTGGGAAATCAAATTTCTTTTTGATTTTATCATAGATTGGTAAGAAGTTTATCCAGAAATAATAATCTCTAGGTAGAAACCAAGTCTTGCCGTTATTTTTAAAAATAGCACCATTTACAGATTTTTCTTTTTCAAAATCCCAATACGTATAAAAGTCTTTAGACTTAAATGGAGACATACAATAAACATTACCTTGACTCCTAAATCGCCTAGCTTGCTCATTAAATAAATAGGCTGTTTCATCAAAATTATATTTACCAGGCTCCTTAAAAGTACTTTTTACAAAGTCTCTATACTCTTGAATATCCGTAAAGACTGTAGTAGTCCATACTCCATTTTCATAAGTAGGTATTTCTTTATTAAAATCTAGGAATTCCATATTTACATCTGATCATATCCTAATTGCTGACCTCCTCTCACGTGAGATTCTTGTTCTGCTGCTAAATCTTTAGCTACTCCCTTATATGATTGACGAATTGCATCAAATTCTTTTGCAACACGTATAAGAGAATTAATATTCCCATCCCGGCCTGCTGTTACACTTGTTGTTTCCATATAGTTTGCTAAATTATCAAGCATTGTTGTAATAGCGTTATATGCCCTAACAGTGGGTGTTTCATACATTAGGTAAGCTTTCATTAAAGCATCCGTAATTTCTTCTTCATCCAATGAAAAATTAATATCAAGATCCCTTATGATTATATCTTCTCTAAGATCTCTAGGTATATTAAAAAAAGGATTTTCTTCACTAGGACATGCCATATAAAAAACATAAGCATAAATCTTTAAAGCATCCTCTGGAAACCTTTCTTGTATTACACGAAGCCAGTTAATCATTTGGCAATGCTCCGTAGGTTTAACTACGTTATTCTCTATTTCAAATAGTTTTATCATTTGTCGTAAGCTTCAGGATGTAATTTAAGATATTTAATGATATTATTCACTTCATTCTTTAAATAAGGAACGTCATAAGGAATAACATCTTTTACAATAGGATCTCCCATTGGATCATAAGCAACAATAGGATATCCAAAATCATCTTCTCCTTCAACTTCAAATATGATATGATGAATTTGCATTTTACCAGGCTGAAGTGAGTGATTATGTTTTAATGTAATATACATATACAAACTCATTTGTATTGCATAATGATTGAAGTTACAATCCTCTAAATGATTTAGAGGACCGGTCATCATATTTGTAATACCTTCCCAGCTTGTATATCCTTTAAGCTTAATTTCTTTGTTAGTCTTGTAGTCATAGATATTTACTTTGTTACCTACTACTTCAATCCTATCAGCTTGTCCGCAGATTCTTGCAGACTTTAAATAAACAAGGTGTTCCGGATATATACCAGGCGTTAGATTTTGATCTGGTGAAAGTTTAACACCATCCTGCTCAATAGGTCTAATAATTGGAAGATTTATACCTTCTCTCTGAACAGTATCACAAGCTATCAATTCTTTTTCTCTTTGGTCGTGATACCAACTTCCTAAATCTACTGCTCTTTTATTTTCTGTATCCCAGGTATCTATGATGTCATCTATAGACATACCATACCACTTAGATTTTTTATTAGCTGCGGATTTTTGTGCTTGTGCAAGTTTATCAAATTTAGGTTTGAACAAACCTATAACACTTGTCGCACTAAGCCATTTTTTATCAGGATCATTTATACTTTGATACTTATGATTCTGAGCTGTGAATTGTAGTTCCATCTTGATCTTGAGATTTGAATTGGTCATTGAGTTGGTCTTCTTCTTCTGGAGTAACAAATGCTTTCCATTTTTGAATATCGCATTCTGCGGATAGAGATCTAGTCTTAAACTTTAAACTACATCCACATAAATTGCAACACGGCCCGGTTCCTATAACCACGCACTTATCTCCTTTATGTTCACACTTATCACAAATATCATTACGTTCTTTTGCAATAAGTTCTATAAATTCATCTTTGGCGATATAATTAGTTATGCCATCAATTATTTTATAGCGTTCTTTCCAAATTTTAGATAACCTACTTGCCATATTTTTGTTTTAAAAAGTTTGTTCTTCTTTCTTGATCTTCACTTATAAGTTTTTGCAAATTTCTTACTCTTTCTAGGCGCATCTCTAAATCCTTTTTGATAGCCATTTGATTAAAAGTTTCTGGTTGCAAAATGTTTAAATGATTTTCATACTTGTTAATTAACTTTGGTAATTCAATGGGTTTAGCTTTAAATAAACCAAGGTTTTCCACTTGAATGTAGTGGCAGTCTAAATTACTTAATGCTTTTCTTAGAGTTGAATAATAAAATCCCACAACGTCTTCAATAAGTTGTTGATCACATCCTAGTTTTTCAGATGTAGGATATATGAAGTGTTTACTATTCTTGGGTAACATAAACCATTTTATAATCTAAAATAATATTACCTTTTGTTTGAATCTGTAAACCTTCATTGAGATTTATCTTCTTCTTACTACTACCGTCCTTTCTCACAAGCTTCATTTTTGAAGCTTTTGTGAGAAAGTTACGGACAGTTTGAGAGGTTTTAAATATATCTTCTTCTACTGCTGAGTTACAGAATTCAGATAAATCACATTCTCCATAAGCACCAAGTAATGTTAAACAACTTAACTCACTTGAACTAAGCTGTAGATCATGCACAAAACAATACGTTAAAAGCTGATATTTAATAATATCTCTATAGCCCATACGTACTTTTTTGGTCACTAAATTAGCTTGTGCCATAATTGTTGGTTTAAGTTTTGTTTAATCTGGAGTAGCTAATCTGCGAGATTTTTTTTCTGTTATCTCAGCTTCTTCTTTTACTACATGCATTTGTTCAGGATGCTGGGCTTGTTTCATGGCTTCTTCATGAGCTTTTTCATACTCAGCCCTTGCTTGCTCCATTGCCTGTTCCTGCTGTTCCATATGTGCAAATAATTGAGCCGTTTTAGCTATTGCATTATAACGCTTAAACTTTGCTTCTTCTATTTCTGCAAGAAGTGTTTCGTACTGGGATTGGATTTTTAAGAAGCCTATTTCTTCTTTATAGTCTGCGACAATTTTACTTCGCATTTTTTTTACCTCTTCTGGAGATAATGCTTTTTCTTGAGGTGTTCCCTCTGCTTGTTGGTTTTCCATAATAAAACTTTCTATGTTATACTTAATAGCAAATATAACATAGAAAGTTTAAATATCAAAAGTTTAGTATTTTAATTAGCTTTCCGTCTACCTGCTGCAGACATTTTAGCCATCTTTGTTTTACCGTACTTCTTACGTCCAATAGAAGCAGCAATGGCATTTGCTTGTTCTTTTGTTTTTCCAGACTTCTGAATTTTATTGGAGAGAGCTTTAAATCTAGCTCCGGATCCTAGTTTTGCTTTTGCTGCCATTACTTTGTTTTTATACTGAAATTAAGAATAGTAATCATATAAAACTTAGAATTAATATCTGCTTCTAAAGTAAATACATCAATTTTACCAAGTCTAAGTTTTAGTTGAAACTTATCCCATTGTTTATTGTGAATCTTCCAGTTGTTTCTAAATTTCATAATCTTATGCTTCGTTAGTACTGATTGTTCCTTTAGCATCTAGCCATACCTTTCTTACGTTTGCCGGTTGAGCCACCTTCCATTTAGTACGGCGAGCTTTGTATAATCTACTCTTGAGAATCCGAGTTACATTCATTGCATTTCCTTGGTTTCCTCCAAGAACATGGTATGCTGTATCATCTTCTCCTACATAAATTCCAACGTGACCGCCACCATCTCTTTTAAAAGTTAGAATATCTCCAAGCATAGGTTCTGGAGAAGCTTCACCATACTTAGCCCAATTAAGAGCCCAAAGAGGATCTTTAACTCCATCTACTCCAGCCATATGCGCAGCATATGCCATTGCAAGTCCGCACCAAGGAATCTCATCTTGCTTATAGACCTTCTCTAGACCAACAACTTTAGCCCATCTAAGGATCTCTGGATTATGGTTTGGTCCTACTATTTCTTTAGTCCCAATTATTTTTACAGCTTCTATAAGAAGTTTTGGGGACTTCTCATTCTTTAAAAAATCGTAACTCATAATGTTCTTAATATGCCGTGTATATTGTTTTGCCGTTTACTCTTGAAGCTTTTAAAATCTGCTTTCTATTTCCTGTAGGTTTAAGAGATATATGTACCCAGTCTGGATTTGAAGTTGTGCCAAATTCCCAAATCATTTGATCAAATTCTAAATTATCTTTTACAAAATTGAAGATGTCTTTGTTTGATACGCCTCCTAATATATCCCCATCTATATCCATAGCTTGTCCTAAACAATGCTGGGATGTTTTAGAAGATCCTGGAATAGCTTTATTTAATGCTAGAGATCTATAACCGCTTGATAGCTTAATAGGTTTTCCAAAGTGTTCTCTAATAGGTTCAAACACTTTTTCACATAAGTTCTTTGCATCTGCTAAATGTTTTGGATCGGTAACGCTGTTATCAATACCTTTTCTTTTTGCTGTATCACTATAGCAGAACTCCGCCATACTGATATGCTTTGATAATTGACTCATAGTTTAAATATTTTCTTGACTACTAAGATAATAACTAAGATGATAACTGCAAGAATAACCCAAGCCCATGGTTGTTTATTTTCTATCCTTGTGGTAACACGCTCTGTTTTATTCTCTTGTTTGTTAGCTTTTATATATGCCTTTAGCTGCTTACCTAAAGAATCATTCTGAAGCTTCATCATCTTTTCCAAATGCTTATAGTAATCTTCTAGAGCTTTTCTCTCCTGACGAGACATTACAGGTGCAATGTTATTATTAACAGTGTATATGGAACTATCCTTCTTCAGAATCTCTTTATATGTATTTGTTACTGTGTCATATACAATCTCTTTGTTATACACATACTGCCAAACTGTATCTGGTTTAATTATAGCCCCTTTACGTTTAGCTATATCAATATGTTTTTGAGCTTTTGCTAAATGCTGTTCAATAGAACAAGAAGATAAAGAAAAAATGAAGAGTAGAACAGTACCTGTTACCCATCTATAGTTATAATACCACTTCATAGAAATTATTAATTACACACCAATTATATAAATCTTGTGGAGAAATTCTATAGCTTCTTTCCACACCATAAACCCATGCTACATATTCTGAACAAGTCATTCTATTATAATCATCCTTATTTAATTTCCAAGAGGTATTAGTAACTAGTGTAATAGGATGTTTAATGAGTAAACTTTCAAAATCATAACCAGTATTTCCCACTTTAGTTAAGGCTCTTAAAGCCAAAGTTCTGTGATCAATTTCTTTAGTAGATCTATACACTTTGAATGTATAATCATATTTTTCTTTCCAAGCATCAAAAGGGCGCACATTAACACCATCTTTTTGTGCATCAATTATATATGGTTGTCCCCAAATTTCAATAAACATTGCAGAATGAGAAAACTTAGACTTAGTAAAATATTTGATTAGTTTACTAATTAGTCTATGTCCTGTACAATGTAAAATATCTCCTGTCTTAAGCAATGTCGGATTCATCTGTTTTAATTCTTTTTAATGACAAGACATTTGCCATTAATGATTGCGTCTGATATCCGGCTAAAAATGCTGTCAAATAATTAATCGGCAACAACTCTTTCATACCAGTATCGGTGCAAATTAATAAAATTGCGGGAATTAACAAAAAAGATGCAAGCGAAGACATTATAAATTTTCTAGAAAAGTTGCTCAACAACGCACCTTTCATGTTTCCAATCTTCATTAAGATGTGTACAAGAAGTCCTGTATAAGCTAAAGCCCAGTGTAGAGGGCTAAGGTCTGCTATATGTTTAATCTGTTCTACCATTTTCTTTATCTCTTATATTATAAATTTTTGCTAATAGTCTAACTAGCATAGATTTCTTATCCCATCCTAATCTTATGAAATTTTCAATATTAGATCCAAGCAATTGAAGAATCACAAAGTTTAACCAGGCAAAGTTTACAAAAGCATAGATATCTATCTCATAACCTAACATTGTTGGAGATTGAGCATAGACATCTAGTATATTTGTACACCCTAGCATTAGCCAATAGATTCCAAGCTTTAACCAACCTTTACCAAATTGATCAGATTGCCAACCCATACCTTCTTTTTGAGAGGCCTTAATCCCTGTGTACATTTCTAAAAAAAACAGAATAACAATGACTATCCCTACAGGTAATTCAAACCCAAACATCATCCGGAAATAATATGCAACAGCTGCTAGTATACCACTGATTGCTGTAGCTTGAGCAGCAAAGTCCGGATGGAAGGCACTATGTAAAAAGTGTGTAGTATCTCTGTATCCACTAGATTGTACTATGAGAGAGAAAAACTTGTACATTAGAAGTTACCGTTATAGATTGAAACTAAGCTATCTCTAAGTGCAACGATATAATACGATGTTTGAGCATATCCATCATTCTCATATGGAGAACCAACCTCATTAGTCAACCATTGATAAAAATCTCTAGCATCTGATCTCTCATACCAAGCAATCATATCAGAAGTATCCTTATCAAACATTTGAGTCTGAAGTAGAGTAAGAGTACCAACACGTATGTCTTCAGCTATATTTTTTCTCATAGCCTCAACTGTTCTCATTCGCGTTCTTTTGGTCTCAGTAATTACATTCATCCATACTTGCTTATCTTCTTCATCTGACCATAGCTGAATACGTAAAGCATAAGGGCTAAAGAAACATAAACCCCCAATAAGTTTCTCCTCTTGAGTCAGATTAGCATAATTCTGAAAGTTAGGCCCAACTGAAGCATAGAACAAAGGCTTAATGTAAGTTCTTCTTCTACCCCAGTCTAATCCATCATAATTATACCAATTAGTAATTGAAGAAATATCTTCATAGGTTGCACCAGGACTTACTGTACTTGTTATATAAGGATCAGAAGGTATATTCTCTACCTGTCCAGTATTTGGGTTAGTATATGTATCTGTAGCAGGATTATATCCTATAAGTTTGTAAAGTATCATACTCTAAGTTTTTCGTAGACAATTTCTTCAAATGTAATAGACGCTTGTGCTGTAGGTGCTCCAACACTCCATTGAGCTGAAAAATTGAATGTATTAGTAGTTGTTGTATCAATAGAAAAAGTTCCATTAGATGGATCAACATCAGTTAGTCCGGGATTTGCTTCAATTGCATCTCCAATGGCTACATTCATTCCTGATATTAATGTACCTGCTGCACCATCTGTTCTAATAGCCAGCTGAGCATCAATCCATATTCCTTTGTTGTTTTGACCTGCAGGCAATTGAATAGCTTTAGTAGCAGAAATTACAATGATTCCAAAAGTAGAAGAATTTACTTTAAGTCTAATTTGAAGTCTTTTTAAAGAAGCGGGGCCTGTTGAATACCTTGCATAAGCTGTAAGTCTAATTCTATCTCCCGCAATTAATTCACCAGGAGCAACTACAAAATCAAAACCGTTGGTAATGATATTAGTTTCAGCATTACTATTAGTTACAGTATTTGAATCTCCTGTAGATCCATCAATAACTCCTACAACTCCAGAAGCATCTCCTGTAAGAAATGGGTTTGATGCAGATGGATTATCCGCATTCATTGCTGCCTGATACTGATTGTCAGGCAGATTTCTAGTTATTCCTGCTTTGCTCATAGTTACGTAGTATATTCAATGATAAATGTTGTACCTGTTGCATCATACGCAATAGCTCCATAAGTATCTCTATTTGCTATAGGGGCCCATGGAATACTAACACCTGCTGGTATTGATGCTCCATTCCAAATTCCCGCAGCATTTCCTGCATTAAGCATAGATCCACTTAAAGAACCTGCTGGAACAGAACCAACACCTACAGCAGATATAGTATTATGCGTTCTTAGCGCAGGTGTAAGTTTTGTATTTATTGCAGCAAGAGTAGTCTCTGTAGCAAAGTCCTCAGCATTAAACGCTGTAAGTAAGTTGTTTAGTGTAATATTACCTAGCTGAACATTAGAATTAATTTGACCAGCTGTTACTTCAGAAGCTCTTGTAGAAAGATCAACATCAAGTTGTGCTAGAATAGAACCTAATGTTGTTAAAGCTAAATTAAGTGTAGTCTCTGTAGCAAAGTCTATATTTGAAATAATAGTTGTATCAGCTAAAATACTTGCTAATGTAGTATTTATATCTGTAAGTTCATTTACAGTATTTGTTGTATCTACTTCTATTGCTGTTAAGATAGGAGTTTGTAACTGTAACTCAGCTAAGATCTGTGCAAGAAATGAACTAGGATCTGTATACTCAATAGTACACCCTACTCCTATTGGTGTTTCAACACTGCTGCCTGGTAAATAATATTTTATTGGTCCCCAAGTTCCAGAGTCTTGATCCCATACTCTTACTTCAAGTAATACACGTGTAGCAGGGCCAGGACAAGTTTCTAATACAAATCTAGCTTCATAATCTGTCTGTGCTTGAAGAGTTGTAAGAATTGAGCTTAACAAAAATTCCATTAAATCCGTATTACCATCAATCTGATTTAATACGTTTAACATTTTTCTTTGCCAAGGATGATTAAATCCTTTTTGTCCTTCTGTTTTTAAATTTCCTAATGACATGTTCAGTAGTTTTTATGCGTTATTTAAATCATTCATTAGATTGCGAAATGCATCTACTTTTGCCTTATCTTCTACGGACATAGTATTGTAATCTAAATCTAAAGTATCAGAAATTACAACTTCTGATGTGATATGGTCAATTCCTATGACACAATCATAGGCAATATTAACCCATCCTCTACCATTACCTAATGCAAAGAAATCAGCATATACGGTTTGTTGTTCTGTTGTAAGATCTACAAAGTTGATACCTACCGTGGTGGTTGTTCCCGGATTATCATGATCAATACATCCTACAGCCAAAGCTGAATCTGTTGCCGCTTGATCTGTTGTTGAGTTGTTGATTGTTATCATAATTATACTCTATTTAAAACTTTAAGACTTGGTACTTGAACATAATCAGAGAATGTAGGAACAAGTCCGGTACCTACCGGTTTATTTCCGTAACATCCTACAAGGGTAATTTCAGTTAATCCTGTTCCTGCAAATTCCATAAATTCAGCAGATGCTCCATTTGCTTCAGCAATACAATTGTAGAAGTCTGCGCGTTTCACTTGACCTAATTGGTCATTTTGCCAAGTAATATTTGGAGCAGTAGGGAAAGCTATACCATCAGCACTCTGATAGAAGGAGCAGTTCATGAACTTGATGTATCTACTTACACCCAATATGTTTGCGTAACCAATAATTTTTGAATCTCTTACTGTAATATAAGATGGTCCAGGATCCGAATTGGTATTATTCAGATAGCAATTTATAGGACTTATGTTTGAGATAAGATCACCATTGATTCTTAGATCAACATGCCATCCAATATACCCTGTCCAAATACAATGATTATTGTTTCCATAAACATTTCCATTTATTTCAACAACAGTTGGTCCACTAAATGCATTTTGGAACATAAATGATGGATTGTGTCCAGGGCGATCCGTTCTGCATTCTCCATTTATTATTACTTTTCCAGGCCCGGCTCCATCAGATTGAACAATTGCTGTATTAGCATTTCCATAATTAACTGTGTATGGAGCTATTAGTTTTAGGTCTGGACAGTTAACAAGTAGTCTTCCATTAAATGGAATATTTGCGGAACCTCTTCTTAGGATAAATAAACTATGTTGCGCATGGTAGTATTCTCTAATGTCAAATGTAACATCAGCTGAATCACCCATTCTTACACCATAAGCGCCACCATTGTATCCACTAATTCTAGCCCAATTACATTTAATTTTTACAATAGGTGCAAAGTTTACAGAAATAAACCCGGCAGCATCAATAGAGTCAAACTCAATATCCAATCTACCACCTGAAGCGGAAGATTGATCCATAAGAATAGACCATCCAAAGAATCGTTCAAATTTTGCAAAACCATAGAACTTGCTATATTGACCTGACGTTATAGCATTACCTGACAAAGTTCCAGTAATAACTACACCCGGTTCACAATAAACATGAACGTTAGGTTGCATTGTAATAGACGAATAGAATCCCTTTCTAAGATAAACCAAAGAAGGATTAGAAGTGGAAGCACCAGATACAAATGCCGTACTAATAGCTGTAGAAGCAGATTGGTAAGGTTTACTAAATACTCCAATTTGAGCAGTTGCATCATTACCTTCTTCAGGATCTACAAATAGTATGTCTGAATATAAAATGTCGGATCCTCCTATAACATATTTCACAAAACCATTTATATCAATTACTTCTGTAACTCCGGATCCTTCAACTAATCCAGACATGGAATTTATTTTTGTACCATCAGAAAAAGTTATTTTACACGGTTCAGGTACAACTAGCAATTCTTGTCTTGTATAAGCAAAACCTCCTCCTTGATTTTGTGCTGTCCATTGAGTAAACGTGATTTTCCAATATCTATTAGAAGGAATATGGTGCATAACAAACCATTGTCCTACTAAAGATTGTCCCCAAGTAGGACCTGCCTCTAAATTAAAATCACGAGAACCATACCATGTTTCATAATTATACCCAGAATAAGCGGCATAATCATTTTCATCAAAGTTTCCGTCTGTATATGCGGAAGCCCACTCTGTATCTGCAGGACTTGTACGAAAATTATTATCGTAATTTGGCTCAACAGCTAAATTAAAGATACCTTGGTTGTCGCCCCTTGTTATTTCAAGAATTCCGGGAATGATTATATCAACTTCATTTCCGAAATTAGATTTTTGAAAAGAAATAATTGGACCCAACTCCACAGCTTTTGGGGTTAAGGTAATATCACATAAAGGACCGCCTCCTAATTGAGCTTTAAGATCTTCAAATGATATAGCACGGATTTCAGGTTTCTCTGGAATCTTATTCTTGTTTGGTTTAAAATATCCAACCATTAAAAGATCCTTATCCTTTAATGTTTTTATAAGTCGTCTAGCTCTGCCTTCGCTGAAAAAGTTAATCATAATACAAAAATTACATTACACTATAATATACTAAAAATATTTAAAACATACAACAAAAAAAAGGTGTCTAAAAAATAGACACCTTTCTGTTAACCCTTAAACATCTCAAAAGCAATCAGCATGAACAAAGCATTTTTCAAGATGTTTCAAATATAGGCAAATTAAAGCAAACTACAACTCATTAGGTAAAATTCTTTCTTTAGCTCTATTGGTAACATGCGTTATATCACGAACCAAGTGTTCCATCATATAACACTGGATCTCATGATTATCAGCTGTAATATTAATATTCAGATTATCTAAGATAAACCAAGATAGGTGGGTAGCTTCATGTACAATAGTATCTTCTATTCTAGGCCATGCTGGAGGATTATGTTCATTGATACAAACAAATACATAAAAGTTTGTACCAACCATAGGACCTTTGACTACGCAGGTATATCCGGGAATATGAATACTACCAAACTTTTCACGATCAATAAGTTCAACACCTCCTACCAGCTCACGCATATGAGTCAGGATCTCATCCATGTACATTCCTACGATAACTTCGTACTTAGCATAAAACATAGGTAGCTCTACACTCTCATGGTAAATCTTAAACTTTCTTGAAGAAGAACCTTCCTCTCCTGGTCCACCCAGGAAATCATCATCATTGTTAAATTCCATATAAAATATTTAAGGGGATTATATAAACCCAAAGATACTAATTTTATACGAAGTCTCCCTAGAGAGTGATGCGATTTCCTCAGTTTTCTTTAATTGTGCAAACAGTAGTATATTTCTTCTGTTGCTCTATTGACACTTTATGAATATCAAACTCAAGATCCACAGATCCATAAGCATCACATTTGTGTGAGGATGTCTTACAGGATACCAGTAATAATAAACCCCCCACTATAAGCATCCTTTTCATCTTCCTTGCCCCCCGTACTTCTTTTTATAATTCTTGCTAGACTTCAACTTACTAGTCTTTGTTTTTGCATGCACACCTGGCCGGCTCACCTTGTGTGAACTAAATGCCTTTACTGAACTTTCTTTAACTTTTGCCATGTCTATTAAAATTAATTTCTTCTGCCCATCCTAAGATATATTCTTCTATCTCTTTCTCCGGGTAACCTAACTTACCAATAATGCTTTCCACTGCAAACATGAGTTGATCTGCATCTGGGTACTCAACGGGTGACTCATGCTCATACACACTCTCCCCTATAGTGATAACAATTTTCATACTATAATATACAAAAAACCCCAGACATAATCCAGGGTTTTTTCTTACCTAAAGTTACATTCACTGAAAAAGTCTTTCAAATATACGCATTTCCATAATACCCCCACCCCATAATAGTGTGTGCTATGAGTCTATATCAAAACAGCCCCGGCCCCTCATCGCAGCTTGGTGTACCCCCCTGCTTGCCAGGGCACGCATGCTTTTTTCTGAGGAAAAAATAAAAAGCATGCTTTTCCTGAGAAATGTTTCCTACGTCAACATGTTCTCTTCCCCTTGCAATGCTACACAGCTGCTGACCTGCTCATGTCTCTTGATCAGACACTCGCAGGCCCAGACACACGTGCTATGTCATTCTTCCAAGCACAGTGCCTATATAAGGGGCCTTGTGGCTAGTATCCGTACCGGATACCAACTCCTTCATAAGTCAAAACCCTTTGACTTATGATAAAAACTTTATCCAAGCAAGTTATCAACGGGACGTTGAAACTTGTTGAAACAGTTTTGTACTCTAACGGTACACGCGTCATCAGGATCATAGATCCTAAGACGGGTATACCTACTGACGTTATCCGTCAGTAGAGTACGCCACGCACAGCACATCTGAAATAGATGTGCTTTTCTTTTCTCAATGCGTTCCGCATTGCAACTCCTGCAAGCTATAAAACTTATAGCTATGCAAACACACTTCACTCTCCCATCCGGGTTCGTTCATTGCGACTTATGCGGTTGCGTACAACCGTTAAGCAATGCTACCACATTCCTTAACGGTTACGTGTGCACCCCATGCGTCCCTAATGCTACTGCTCAGCTTCAAGAAGAAGCTGATCAGATACGCATTCTACAGCAACAAAGCAAGCATTAAGCTTGCTGTTGCTTTTTGGTCAATGCGTTTACGCATCTCAACTCTCTCTTGCTCTTGCGTTGCACCCATCACAAGTCACACAGATGCTCTCATACTGTTCTTGCCTTGCCGTGCATTGCACTTTTATTCACTTAATACTTAAGCTCATGTCAAAGTACACATTCTACGCTCAAACACTGATCACACTAAGTGTAATCAGCTTAGCACTCACAGTGCTTGCCTTCTACCTCCACGCAGGAACCATCGGCGCTATAGGCTTGATGTTCTCCTACCTGATGTTCTATGCTTTCCTTAAAGCACCTGACCATGAGAAATACGTTGATGAACCACTTAATTCCTCATACCATGATCGGACTAAACGCAAATCATAGGGTGATCAGGGTACACATACTCGGCTACAGAACAGTAACCGAGTATGCGGTATCCATATGGCACGCCTTGGACAAAGCCTATTCCAAGTACAGTCATATTCAGCCTGATAGAAACAAATACGTAATAGGCAAACCTAAAACACAAACATCATGAAGAAGAGTTTGATATTTACCATTATCCTTTGTGTTGTTGCAGGATCCATAGCTACGGCTATGGACCTGTACTTCACCAAAGATAAACCACACGTTGACTTCAGTGTTGACTATCAAATAGATCTTCAGCCTAACGGCTACAAGATCCTTGATGAGAACGGTGAGGTGTATCACGTGCCACCCGGACAACTTGAACAATGGTTTCTTGAGATGAACCTATAAAGACTTGGGAGCTTGCGCTCCCTTGTTTTTGTTTCTCACAAAGGTTAGGTTACTATCATCACACAAAACCACGCACATGATTTAGGATTGCGTAACCGCAACCCAACTCCTACTGAAACTTAAACATTAAACATTTTCACCCATGAAAACATTCAACGATTTAAAGTTTGGTAGCCATCCTCTTGACGGCATTATGGCAACGCTACAGTTTGACAACGGATACGGTGTATCAGTTATCTCCGGTAGCTACTTCAACTGCACTCCCGGGCAGACCTATGAACTTGCCATGACTAACAATACAGGACACCTTTTGTACTGTGACATTGTTAATCATGACGTTCTAGGGCACTTAACGCCTGATGATGTTAGCCAAGTAATGGCAACCATCCAAGCGTTAGAGCCCGGCTCTATCCCATCTTCATCTGATGATGATGAAGATGATGACGCTGATGACTAAAACAGGAGAGAGAGACAAGATCTCTCTCCTTTTTTAACCAACTCTATCTTATTTCTATTATTACATATTACTTAGTAATAATAAGGATCCCTTAACGGGGGGATCACCCTCAATAAGATATATGACTTCGTGTGCGAGACGCACACCAACCCTTTCTTCCGTCAAAATCAAAGATTATGACTATCAACGCTCCCGTTATCCCAAACTGGCTCCTCCAGATGCCTGACTACGTCATACATCAGTATGAACTCATGTTTGCTCATCCGGATGCCATAAACATTGCGCAGTTAACTAAGTTAAAAGCGGAATGTTTGTACCGTGAATACTATACCTATCTTGCTCAGCTGAAAAAGCTTGAGCGCGAGTACGGCATAGATCTTCCGGTACCACCTGAATACCGCAGACCATAATAGGTCTTGCGGTATTCCACCGCGCCAAATACATTCATCATGTATTTGGCGTGTGTGCGCATACGCACACCAACTCCTTCATTGCCTTAAACGGCAATATTGCCACAAAACTTAAATTTTCACTGCCATGAAAATTTCACTTTTACGCTCTTACCGTTCAAAGAACGGTAATGCAACGTTCGTTTACAAAGTAAACGCAACGTCTGCAGAGCTTACGGCGTTCAAGAACGCACAAGGTGACTACTACCGTGAAGACACGGATGGTACTCCCCTGTGGTTCACCACGCGCTGTGTCGGCTCTACAGGCAAGCTCATCATCACGACCAACGGAAACGTTGTTCCTGACATGAGCGCCTTTGACCAAGCATCCTCTATTGCTGCGCAATACGGAGGAAACTTCGGTCAAGAGCTCGCACGCTCTGCCGCCCAAGCAATTTTGGGCACTGCTGCTCCAGCAGGTTCTGTTCCACAGAACACTCCGGAGCAGGAATCACAGGACCTTATGGACCTGTGATTCACAGCACCCAAGAAACCAAGCTCACCGCTTGGTTTCTTTTTTTTGCTTGTACGCACGCTCCCGGATCTCCGGTCGCCTTCCCTTTTTTTCTTATGGTGTTCCTTCCAGTCACGCCATAATGTGTTCGCCGTGCTCACGCTCACTCCGCTCGCCATAGTCAGGAAAGCCTGACAGATATGTTAGTTACTATCATCAACAAGACATTGCATGACTCAGAGATTTTTTGTATATTTATGTATGGCAACAAAGAAAGTACCTCAAAGAAAGAACAAGAATGCTGGTAAGTCTACCGGTAAGTCTGAATCAGCTCAATACTTCGCGGCTAACCCAGAAGCTAGAGCTAAGAAGAATGAATACAATACAAACTATCATAGTTCTGATGAACGTAAGAAGTATAGAGCTTCACTCAATAAGCTCAGCCGTAAGAACGGTAATAGTACCACGGATAATAGCCACACTAAATCCGGTAAGATAGTTAAGGAATCTAGATCCGCTAATAGGGCCCGTAATGGTAAGAACGGTAAGTCTTCTAAGAAATAATCCTCCTCCCAACCCCTTCTTGCTACTAAAGTATTCAGAGTATATAAGCGCGTGAGAATGTGGTAAGTCAGTTCTCATTCCCGCTAACTGTATTCTGTGTATGTAAACCCGGTTAAGAAGTCTGGGTAGCAGATGACGCGAAGACATATTACTTCGTAGTCTTTTAAGTTTATTTTGCTACTCCCAACCCCTTCTTGTCAGGAAAGATATGAGTGATAATTGTACTTGTATCCAATGTTTAGTAATTTATGTTTAACCCCAAATAAATCAAAACAAGATGAACATCAAGTTGATTAGATCGTACAGATCAAAGAATGGCAACCCTACGTTTGTGTATGGTGTATCAGGTAAGGCTTCAGATCTTGAGGCATTCAAATCTGCTCAGGGCGATTACTACCGTGAGGATAGTGACGGATCTCCATTGTGGTTTACTACACGTTGTGTAGGACAAACCGGAAAGTTGATCATCACTACTAATGGTAATGTAGTGCCGGATATGAGCGCGTATGACCAGGCGGCAAGTTTGGCTTCACAGTATGGAGGTAACTTCGGTGCTGAGTTGGCTAAGTCTGCAGCGCAGGCTATCCTAGGAGCTTCTGTTCCTACAGCGTCTGTTAGTAAAACTGAATCTGCTCACACAGAGTCAGATGATCTAACTGATCTGTAATAAAGAGTAATAATGCCCGTGAGATGAAAGTCTTGCGGGCTTTTTATATCTTTTAGCAGTAAATCTTTTAGTTTTTAAACAACTCACATAGTAATTACTGCGTGAGTTACAGGTTTTTTGTAAAAATGTATGAATGAATGTAAGTGGATGCTCTCATACCCCCAATTCATCATAATCATATTCACCTTAAATACTATACTTCACGTAGAGTTCTATATTTATATAGATACAATACTGTGAAGTATATGTATTTGTAAATCAAATAGCCATGTATATATTTAACTTTACGCCACAGGCAAGAGAGTGTAAGAGATGTCATACCTCTTCTCACATAGTATTGGTACAACTTACCAATGGGAGACAAGTACAGAAGTGTAAACAATGTAATACTTACGTGTAATGGATATAGGTACAGTAATACGGATCGTAGAGATGTTAGATAACAGGCTCTCGGTCATAGAAGAGAAAGCCAAGGGTTTTCCAAAGACTAAATTAGGAGGAGATATTCCCATTGAACTGGTATTAGAGATTTCTAATAACGGAGAAAGGAATGCACTCCGGGAACTCAAGCTTCACTTAGAAGATTATCTTGAGTACCAGGTCACTCAAGCAGAGAATGCATTAGGTAGGGGGGAGTGATCCCTCTGTTATTTATTCACTTAACACCGTTAGCCATGGGATTAGGAAGAAAGTCACGCGAAGAAATTATACAGGAAGAATATGATAAGCTCATGAATGAGGTTACTGATTCAGAACTTCCTAGCCGTATGTTAGATTACTACGGCATGCCTGCACTGTCAATACCGCCGGATGATTTAATCACCTGCAGTAAGTGTGGCAAAGAGTATCCTGAGTCTGAAGGACCAGACGGATACTGTTCACGTTCATGCTTTGAACGGGATCAAATTTAAAATAGTGCGACACCACAGTCGCATCCATATAACATTACAATAAAGGAAAGTTTGTTCCTTGTATTGTTAGACATTCACATTGACCTTGTAAGATACTCAGGTAGAGTGGTTTAGGTTAGATTTGCATGGCTAAGTGTATGACACAGGTGTCGCAGTCATTGCGACACAGGTGTCGTACTATATAAAAATTATCACTATATTTGTGATGACACGGAGGGACGTGTATAAATAGGTGCTTAGGTCCCCGCGTTGAGCTTCAATTTAATGGTCAATAAAATTGTGTAACCATTAAAACTATTGTATGAAAGCATTAGGAATTGAAGTAAAGTTAGAACAAGATCAGATTAATGATATGGTATCATACATTAATCACAATTACCCGGAGGTATTTGGACAGATCTGGCAAGCAGGATATGACTCTAACATTTGTAGCTGTGCTATAGAATGGGAGGAGCAACAGCGAGGATGCTGGCAATGTCCTACTTGTGGTGGTGCTGGACAGCATCATTGTTTTAACTGTGATCCTTACCCCAATTAGGATCTCAGGTGCACTGCACGAAGTTTGGCAGCGTAAACACTGGTCAGTGAAACGCTGTAGGTTAGACTATAACCTTGAGCTGTTGATGAAGGAAGTAATCATCGGCTCTCAACTATAGTCAACAAAGACATTGGTATTAAAGATTACATCAGCACTTTTAAAACAGAGCTATAAATCGGAAACCCTGCGCGTGGGATAATACGCGTAAGTTAATCTGTAAGTACCATATTGTTCGTTGAAAGATTACTCCAGCACTTGTATCAAAAACTAGATCCAAGTAACAGGAAGCGGGCCGGAGTGTAGATACTCTAGCGCGGGAAGTAATCTGAGGACAAAAGCTCGCGCTTGTAGGGGAAACCTTCCATAGCCCGCTTCCATATTTTTTTTAGAACCTTAACCATCACAAATACTTTAACCCTTATGAGATCACAACTTATTAATGCAGCAAGACAGTACGATTCTTTCACAGCTAATGGAGCAACAACACACAGCACATCTACGGATTACTGCGTGGACTTGTTCTTCATAGCAGGAGCATCAAGACATATGCCGGAAGGTGATATGATCATGATGTGGGAGAGAGCTCGTGGTGAGAACGCGGAGGTTGCGTACAGAATTTTATTCTGGTCACGTGACTGTCGTGGCGGTGCGGGTGAGAAGAGATTCTTCCGTACTATCGCTAAGCATGAGAGCGAGTTTCGTTCTAAGACTTGGGAAGCATTGTCTGTACTCTCTTCTGAGTACGGATCATGGAAAGATTTCTTTGATGTTGAGCGCATAGACGCAGATACATTAAGCTTTCTTAACACGCAGCTTGATGAGTCTCAGCACGCGAACCTCTTAGCTAAGTGGTTTCCACGTAAAGGACCTTGGTTTACCGGGATGCATAAGCATTTAGGTATTACACCAAAGGCTTTACGTCAGCGTCTCGTTAGTCTATCTAACACCGTTGAACAGAAGATGTGTAAGAAACAATGGGAAACCATTGAGTATTCTAAAGTACCTTCTGTAGCTATGAATCAATATCGTAATACGTTTATGCGTAGAGATGGTAAGAGATTCACTGCGTTCAATGAGGATGTGTTAGATGGCACGGCGAAAGTCAACGCGTCAGTATTGTTTCCTCACTTGCTATTCCAAGCAATGCAGCAGGGGCAAGATCTGAAAGCGGTGCAAGCACAGTGGCAAAGCTTACCTAACTACATGGAAGGTTCTACGGAACGTATACTTCCTGTGTGTGATGTGAGTGGATCCATGGCCGGCTTGCCAATGGATGTAAGTGTAGCGTTAGGGCTTTACATCTCTGAGCGTAATGAAGGTATCTTTAAGGATGCTGTAATTACATTCAGTGAGAGTCCTCAGATGCATTACATCCAAGGTGACACATTGTATTCTAGATTTAGAAATCTAGCTAATGCAGATTGGGGAGGTTGTACAAACTTGCAAGCAACGTTTGACCTCATCCTTAATGCTGCGTTACGCGAAAACCTAGATAGTAATCAGATGCCTACCAAGCTGTTAATCATCTCTGACATGGAGTTTGATGAAGCAGAAGGATCAGGCTATGGGTACAATCGTAGGCAGAAGACTAACTTAGATGTAATCAAAGACAAGTATGCCGCTAGCGGATATACTATGCCGGAGATCATCTTTTGGAATGTCAATGGACGTGTTGGAAACGTGCCCGCGAACTCAGCAGAGTCGGGTGTAGGACTGATAAGTGGGTTTAGCCCTGCTATCCTTAAGGCTGTACTGAAAGGTCAGGTGGCAACGCCTAGAGATCTGATGTTAACAGCAGTAATGGATGAGCGCTATGCTCCTGTTAGTGTTATGCTACGTCTGTTTTCTGAATAAGATTCGGAGGTATTGGTAGTGCCTTGGCAACAGAAGTCTACCATTTTTTTAACTCTTAACCAAACCAAAGATGCTATCAGTATTATACTTTACAGGTGCAGCTCTAGTATTCCTGCTATGGGCGGGAGCAATAGATAGAAAGTCATATTGACTTTCTTTTATATCAAGGTTAACACCCTGATACCTTACTTCGTAAAAAAGTGTAACGGCTCCGCAGTTACTCTTTTTTTTTCAAGCCCTGTTAAGAATGCTAAGCTATAGTAATCACATAAAATAAACCAACAATACCATGGAAAGAAAAACATTTAGAGCTGACTTTGATATAAAGCAGCTGAAAGAAATGCTCAGTAATAATATCACTGGGCCCAATAAAGAATTGCTTGTTGAAACAATTGTATCTATAGCACAGGATCATCATGAAGATCATAACTGTTCTGCATTACTAATGAGTTGTCTCGGTGTTAAACCCGTAGTAGACTACCATGTAGGAGATGGAGTAGATGTTAACATCTTTGGTATATCAACGTGGGATTGGGATAAAGCTGCAATGCAAATACATAAGCTATTAACAGTACCAGAACAAGGTGGTGAGATAGTCAGTGCTGAAATTGTTGATGTAAATCCATACTCATACAATCAGTACAAGATTAAGTATTCATACATGAACAAGTCTGATGATCGTCCTACAATAACAGGAACACAGTGGATGAAGGCAGAATATATTGTTGGGTACACTGAAGAGTGGCCAATACAATAAGCTATCATGGGAGGGAAAGCTAGGTTCGGAATAGTATATGCGGACGTTATCCAGGATCCTGGGTTATCAATGAATGCTAAGGCAGTGTATGCTTTGCTTGCTACGTTTGCTAATAAGAAACGTGAATGTTTTCCTTCCATTACACATCTCTCTGAATTACTTAGTGTCAACAGAAGAACTGTTGAAAGATCTATAAGTGAATTGAAATCAAAAGGATACATTCAGAAGTCAGGTAAACTATTTACAATTAACTAATTGTAGCTATATGTTATACCTTAAAGTGATAAGACTATTAAACTTTCTTTGTTATAGCAATGTAATGATTTATATTTGTTATACAATGTTTGTTAAATGTATTACCAGTTAGTGAATGGTCAGGTCGTCTACCTATCAATAGAAGAATATCTTTCTTTGAATGATCAGGAGTTTAAAGATCTCTTATCAAGAGGTCATGGCGAAGAACCCTCTCATAATTTCTTTTATGGTAAGCAAACAAATGAAGTTGACATAGTATATCTTGAAGAGAATCCCTTAGATATACCTGATGAAGATGACTACATAGACTTCAGCAGAATAGACTTTGATAATCTAGAATAATATTTTCCGTGGTGGAAACATTCGGTCATAGTATGGGTATGCCCTACTAACACATCTAGCGGACTGTGACTGAATACTAATGCACCATTCCTCATTCCCAAGGTGAGGCAGTTGTTGATCAAGCTCCCGTGAAGTTACCCTAAAAAGTAATGTGAGGTGTGATGCTTGAGGAGAGGTAACGTTACTCCAAAGAGTAGCTTTCAACAACTGAGTGCAGAGGGGTATTAAATTCATACAACCTTAATCAGCTACTCAAGATGAAAAGAAACAAACTAATGACTGAAGATAACTTTCTAGAGTATATTAAACTCACAAGAAAGTTAAGGAATCATATAATGGTAATGGAATCATTAATGATTTTCAATAAGAGAAAAGGTAACAAAGTAGGTTATTTCAAAAATCAAATTGAAATAGCAGAAAAAAAACTTTCTAAACTATGCGGAAGAATGCCTTTCTAGAATCAATAAGAAAAGAAATACCCATATCTCTGCGGGTTAAAATAAAAGAACGTGTTGAGAAAATAATTGAAACGCGTAAGAAAGGTTGATCTAAAGACACGGAAGATGTTACCAACCCCTTCTTGTTACCAATGCGTGTTTAGTATGTAAGCATCTATAGTAATTTGTGCTATAAAGATTCCCGCGTACCGCGTCAAAGATATAGGGTTAGGACACCCTTGAGAATAGTCCAATCATTTAATTTTTAATTCCTTAAACCAAATCAAGATGGATGCAAAAGTTGTAGTAACTGCAGACAAAGCAGGAAATGTAATCACAAGAAGTCAAACAAATGCAGACTTCGGTCACATCAGAGTTGAGCAAACTCGCATGGTCATTGATGACAATGGATTTGCTCGCATGAAGAAGCTATCCGCACTAATCCCAGGAACTGTTGAAGACCTGTTAGGATTCGGATGGACTGCCGGTTCAGAAGTAACCGGTAAGATTGTCATCAAGGAGCGTCTTACTCCTTTTAATGCCAAGGATCCGGAACGCGATTACAAGATCGCAGGTGCTTCAGGTATTGTGTGTACTAAGAATGGTATGCCAATTTACCGCAAGCATTTCTTCACGTTCAACGGGAACGCTCAAGATGAGCCTGTAGAACATGATAACCAGGATGAGATCAAGGCGGCTTATGCAGATGTTAAAGAATCTGCTATCAGGCCGAATGATGATTTCAATCTGTAAGATAAGGCAAGGGCAAACCTTACGGTAGTACCTTGTACAGGAAGATGGTGGGATGTTTCATCCTACCGTCTTCCTTTTTTTTATTAAGTCAAGATAGACAATTTAGTATGTAGAATTTAAAAGCAGTAACCATGGAAAAATCTAAGAAACTTATTCAGCTAGAAACTAGAGAAGATAGAACT
>Ga0315900_10000286_pt1 | contig 91038 bp, 66 predicted proteins | sample LakEriMetagenome_FD_203521 | JGI IMG/M metagenome (GOLD analysis project Ga0315900, IMG submission 203521) | Freshwater fungal communities from buoy surface, Lake Erie, Ohio, United States - Buoy 12 MA114 | ecosystem: Environmental > Aquatic > Freshwater > Lake > Lake biofilm | place: USA: Lake... | reverse complement strand
CCATTATGCCCTTGAGTATTAGCAGCAGGTATGGTACCAATGGCAAATTCACCAGCAGTGATATTCATAGCGGCTGGTGTGCCCAGATTGGTCATTGCTTGTGAAGCACCATTTATCCACTGTGTTAAAGCCGGTAAAGATGTTCCCGGCAAAATTTGGGATGAAATATACCAAGTATTGGTGTTTAGCAAAGTGCTACCAACCATACCGGCACCTAGGTTTTCTACACCATACCTGCCTTGCGTGGCGCTGTTAAAGGCAAACCATGCGCCATACCTTCTGCCGCCTCCTCCGTTATCGCCCCAGCCAAATAATTCGCCACCGGGGTTAGCAAGCCCTCGTGCTCTCCAAACACACGATGTACTTACCGGTTGAGTCGTAAGAAAGAATGCGTTTTTGAGGTATGTGCTATTAAAGAATATTGAGGGGCGGTTTGAAGCGTTTTTTTCTATAATACCTGCGTTAATAATTCTCGGTTGTGAACCAGGTGTTGCTTGTGTGGCGTGCCTGTTGTTTCCACTTTGATCATACCACGTTGTTACAAAGGCACTGGGTGCTCCGGCTGGAATTGTTCCCAAAGCAATACCACTAATATTATAATACTGTCCTTGTGTCCATTCTAAAAAAGCTCTATCTGTTGAAGAAGGTAAGGTAGCGAAAGTTACTATTTCCGAAATCCATCCATCTAATCCAGTAACCCCGTCATTTCTGGCGCCAATATTTAATGGTCTGTTTACATCTACATGTGTAGCAGCAGCAGCAGAATTTAAAATAGAAGCACTATTTAAGAAAGCAGTTTTATTGCCAGCTAATTGTGATTGCATGGTCCAAACTCCCATTGCCTGTGCCGCATTAAAATTTTGTGATGTGGCAAAAAAGGCTGCTGCTGCCCCGTTCCCAACAATTACTTGATTGTTGTAAAAATCTAAAGGCGCAGGAATATTGTTACTCCCTCCGGCTCCGGTTTTACTTACAATAGCGTTATATGTTAAATTGGCATTTACTTTGGCAACTCCATTAAAACAGGCTGCGGCATCAAAGGCATCAAAATTTGCGGTAGCTAATCCAGAAGACAAACCTAAAAACCTCAATGCAGGGACACCATTTTGCTTTTCAATAACACCCGCATTTATTATTCTGGGTTGATTTGCAGCCGTTGTTTGAGTGGCATCTCTTCCATTACCACTTTGATCAAACCAAGTTGTTACAAAGCCATTACTAGCCCCTACAAATGTTTTAAGAGCAGTAGTATCTAAGTCTCCATTTGTTGTAAATCCTATATTGGAAGTAGTATTGTCACTACTTCTGCGCACAGTGATAGCATTTCCAACATATGAACAGCTTAATTTTCGTAAACTAAAAGCTGCCGCTGCTGAGGATGCAATCGCACTTAAAGGGTTAGAAGCCATTACAAATGTTTTTAGTGCAACTGTATCTAAATCACCATTAGAAGTAAATCCTATGTCTCGGGTAGCGTTATCGCAGGGCCTCCTAACAGTAATGGCATTACCAGTGTAAGCACATCTTAATTTTCTTAAACTGTAGGCACCTTGAGCAGAGGGAGTGATGGCACTTAAAGGATTGCCAGACAGAACAAAACTCCTAAGCGCTGTGGTGTCGAGGGTTCCGCAGGAAGTAAATCCAATGTTTGTAGTAGCGTTATCGCAATCTCTGCGAACTTGAATAGCGTTGCCTGTGTAAGTGGAAACGGTCTTTCTTAAACTATAGGATGCGGCAGCATTATAACTTACCTGAGCTATTGATGTATTTAAGAATAGTAAAGAAAATAAGGCAATATGAAATACGCTTAAAGAAAGTCTTAATTGCAAATTCATCATCATGAAATATAAATGTTATTATTTTACTAATATACACAAAATTCTAAAATCTTAATGCTGTAAGGTTATGTTGTTTTTATATTAATATTTTATCTAGGATATTCAATCCTTACATGATAGATATTCATTAATCGTTTTTTAAAGATCTTTTTTATTTGGTTGATATCTCTGAAGGTAATATCAGCATTCATGAATTGATTTTCATTGATTTGATGATTTATAATTTTATCTACTAATTCATCAATTGTAATGGCATCATATTTTTTTAAACTTCTTGATGAGGCTTCTACACCGTCAGCCATCATTAAAATAGCCGTTTCTTTACTAAATGGAATAGGGCCAGGATATCTAAACAAATCTTCATTAATAATCTCTCCTTCATGTTCTTTTTTATAGTTATGTAAAAAAAATCTTGTTGTTGTTGTACCATGATGAGTTCTAATGAAATCTATCACCGTTTCAGGTAATTTATTCTCTTTAGCAATTTCAACACCTTTAATCACGTGATTGATAATAATTTGTGCACTTTCTTCTGAAGATAGATCTTCGTGTGGACTTATTTCTCCTACTTGATTTTCTGTAAAAAATCTTGGATTACTCATTTTTCCAATATCATGATACATTGCCCCAGTTCTTACTAGCAATGGGTTTCCGCCTATTTTATAACAAGCCTCTTCTGCTAAGTTGGCTACTTGTAGTGAATGTTGAAAAGTGCCAGGAATTTTTTGAGACAATTGGCGAAGAAGCGGTGAGTTCAAATCGCATAATTCAAGGAGTGTAAAATCTGATGTAAATCCAAAAAGCTTTTCAAATATATAAATTAGCGGAAAAGAAAACAGAACACATACGCTACTTATCAAAAACGGAATATAATTTTGAATTTCGCTAATTGCTTGTGCCGTGTTATTTACTAAGTGGTATGCTACATATGATAGCACATAGAAAACAAATGTGAGTAGAGCCGACATAAATAGTTTAGAACGTTTCCCCATATCTGCAACACTAAAAATAGTTCCAATTCCAGTAATTAGTTGCAGAAACACGAATTCAAATTTATCAGGAACAAAAAATGCGCACAGTAAAATAATATTTAAAAAATTAAATAAAGATGTTCTGCTATCAAAAAATACACGTATCAAAATGGGAACTAAACAAAATGGAACGGCATAGATATAATTCACGTTATATTTTGAAACGATGCTTGTAATGAGCATGATTAAAAGAATAATTAGGAAAATGAACGTCACTTGTGAGTTTTGACTAAAAATTGTTTTTCTGAAAAAGGCCAAAAACAACATCATAATTCCTAGTATTAAGCTACAAGCTAATAACTGACCCGCTACTATTGTTATCATTGGCACCTTACCTTCTTGTTCTTTCAATTCTTGATTGTAGCTATCCAAAATATTGCTTTGTTCTGAGCTTACAACATCGTTTTTGTGTAAAATAATTTCACCCTGCTCAACTTTCGATTTATAAATATAAGTTGACTCAGCCTCATCGTTTAACATTTCAGCAGATAAAACTTCATCATAAACTAAATTAGGTTTTAATTTTTTTATAATCTCATTTGTGATTTTAGAATCTATGGATTGGGCTGATAAATACTTCTGAAGTTTATTTTCATTAAATAAATTTTGTTTTCTTGCCAAAACAACTTCATTGTTGTCAACTATATAAATAATAGAATCTTCATATGATATATTAGAATTAGGCGTATAAATTCCCACGCTAAAAACACTATCTATGAATGTTTTTAAGTTGCTTTTTGCCTTTTCAGACTGTATGTTAAGTTCAGAGATAATGAGATCTGAATTCGTTTTTGTTTTTTTGTAATAGGGGATGTTATTTTTATGTTCTTTTTGGTCTAAGGCTAGTTCAGAACTTGTTTTTTTTATTAAAAAATCAAAAGGCGAAATCAAATCTTCGTTCAACCAAACATCTCCTACCTGTACTTTTGCCGTTTCGACGGTTGTTTTTTTTGGCAATAAATACACACAAAAAATAACAGAAAACAAAAATATAATCCCCTTGTACCAAAGGGCATGTTTGTCTCTTATTTTGGTAAATAAATTATTCACTAAACAAAAGAAAGTAATTTTTATGAATTAAAAGTAAAAACTAATAAGGATTATGAACAACCTGATATTAATTCAAATATATTTAACGAACCAAAGTTACGTGTCCCACGCGTGATTCTCTTTCATCTGAAACAATATTTAAAAATTCACATTTCCAAATATATACATCATCTGTACAAGCTTGATTTTTAAATGTTCCATTCCAACCAGCAACTGGATCATCTGTTTTAAATATTAGTTGCCCCCATCTATTAAAAATCAAAAAGGTATAGTCCTCTACGCCTATCACTATTGGTTTAAAAACATCATTTAAATTATCCTTATTGCCAGGAGTAAAAGCATTCGGAATCCAAAATCTAAATTCAGGAAGAACTCTAATAAGAATGCTAGACGTATTGGAACAAGCATAATTATTTGTTATTGTTTGTGTCACATTATAATCTCCCCAAGTTGCATAAGTATGATTAGGATTTACCTCGTTTGATGTTAAACCATCTCCAAAATTATAAGTCCAATTTATAATATTTGTAGTAGGGGAAGTGTTAAAGAAAGATACATCTGGATCAAAAATACTTGTCACGATAGGACTTGCAGTAAAGCTTGATATAGGAGTTGGGTTTACGGTAATGCTCGACACAGAAATAATTTGACTACTATCAATGCAAAGGTTATTAGTTTTTATAGTGAGAGTGTAACTGTAAATATTTGGCGGGCTAAATATATGAGTTGGATTCGCATTTGTTGATGTGGTCCCATCACTAAAGTTCCAATAGTATGTTAAGTTAGATGCGGCCGTGCTAGAATTAATAAAATTAACAGTCAACGGATCACAGCCTACAGCTATCAAGGGGTCTACTGCTGCGATTGGATTTTCATATATTTCAATGTTTTTTGTGATAGTATCATTACATCCATTTTGAAAGGCGATTAATGTAACAGGATATATTCCAGGTGCATTGTATGTAATGTTTGATACAGATTGAGAAGTGGAGGTTTGTATTGATGCATTGCCTCCAAAATTCCAAGAAACATTTCCTGGTATTGGAAATATGGAAGAGTTTGTAAATGAAAAATTATTACCATTAAAACACATGCCATTGGCGGATGTATAATTAAAATCGGCAATTGGACTTGGCGCCACGGTGATACTGTTTGCAGCATTAACATTACTAGTATCAATGCAATTCTGATTGGTGAAAACTGAAAGCGAGAACCCGTATACACCTGCAGGAGTAAATACATGAGTAGGATTTTGTGCTGTTGATGTTGTACCATCGCTAAATGTCCATAAGTAGGTCATTGGTGTAGCAGAAGTACTAGTATTACTAAAGGTCACAACTACAGGATCGCAACCTGCTGCTGGAAAAGAACCAATGGATGCATTGGGGCTTTGCCAAACTTCAATAGTTTTAGTTGCGGTTGCGGTACAACCATTTTCAGCTACAGTGTAAATAACTGGGTAAATACCAGGAGCATTGAAAGTCACGTTAGATACACTTTGAGTGTTTGCTGATGAAGGAGTTGCGTTACTGCCAAAATTCCAATTAAAAGTCCCATTACCTTGATAAGAACCAGCGCCAGTAAAATTAAAATTGTTGCCATTAAAGCATTGTGCATTAGGCGTAATGTAATCTGGTAGTAATAACGGATACACTTGAAAAACTTCTGTTGTAGTATCGCCACACGGACTATTAGGATTTACAATTAAAGTAACGGTATAAATACCAGGTGTAGTAAACGTGTAATTTGGGTTATATAAATTAGAAGTATCTGCTAATGTATTTGGATCTCCAAAATCCCAATAATAGGTTGAACCATTGAAGCTATTATTAGAATATGATATTGTAAAGCCATTGCAGTAGCCAGTTCCCGCTCCGTTATTAGTTGTTGTTTGAGAGATAATATCCGCCGCAACAACAAATGGACAATTAATCACATTAAATTGAAAATCTCGATGATGAACTCCGATGAGTTGTCCATTTCTATATTCACTCACACAAACACCAACAACCCATTGTCCTAAAACAGTTGGAACACCATTTAAAAAACCTGTGTTAGGATTAATATTAATGGCTGGATTAGAAGCCATAGGATATGATGAAGTATAAGGCGCCAAAAATGGAACAGAAGGATAGGGAGGAGCTTCGTTAACAGTTGGACAAGATGTTACTGGTACTAGGCATTGAGGACTTGCGTTGTTTGGCGCAAAAGAAGGATTTGTTACCACAGGACAACATCCAGATAAACCATTAAAAGGATTACACAAACTGTAAACTAAAGAATCTCCGTCTGGGTCGGTAGCTACGTGATCAAAACCAATTGGAATTCCGTTGCATATATATATCGGAGGTCTGTTCGAAAATCTTGGACTACTATTTACAGCAACAACTTCAGGGCCAGGAATATGTTCCCAATAGGTAGCACCTACCGCACCGGGGTTTACTAAATTTAATATAGTTCCATTTCTGCAACAGCGTTGGTAAGCAATGTAATAACCGCCTGCTAATGGAGGAAGATTAACTATTGTTTCATAAATGGCTTCTTCAACACATGCGTTACTCGCAGCAGTTGGGGCACACGGACTATTATTAGTAGGTGGTACAGTAATAACACTTAGTGGACTTATTTGAAGAGTTGTTATGACATTATCGTCTTTATCAAAAATGGTCATAAAAGCTGGGTCGTCAAAAGGTGGAATTCCGTTAAAACAATCCCGATAAACTTTCATTCTTATTCTGTAATTATTACCGCCAAGGTTGTCGTAATAAACTTCTCCTCCAACAATGTGAGTAGCTTCTGCTAGTTGAAAGCTTAGCAAAAACAGGAATAGTAAATATGTTTTTAATCGTTTAATCTTTTCTATTCTTTAAATACTTGAAAAAAGCCCTTCAAGATTCTTCCATCCGATACATTTACAATATAAAAATAGGTGCCATCAGTGACGTCTGGCGACCAATCGTTTTTGTAATCATCATTTTTGTAAAGCTCATTCCCCCATCTATTGTAAACATTCAACGATGAACCAGGGAAATTGTTTAAACCATTAATTTTAAAGTAATCATTTACACCATCACCATTAGGAGTTACCACGTTGGGAGCAAGAATGTTGCAATCTACACTGTTAATATCGATGGCTAATGTATCACTATACAAACATTGATCAGTTACAACAATGGTATAGGAACCTGTACTTGGCGCTGAACTTTGAGTAAAATAAAATGTGTAATTAGTTGTGTCAAAAGGCACAATTCCTCCGCCAGGGATTATCCAGCTAACGGTGTATGGCTGATTACCTCCATCTATTCTCACGGTAATGGCTTTTATAGAATCTAAACAAAAGATTACTGGAGAAGTATTTATTATTTGTGGAGCAGTAGTGATAAGACTTGGAGTAAACACAGTGCTGCTTGTACACGACGGAATGCTTGTTCCTATAACTGTATAAGTTGTATTTCCTAGAGGCGAAACTACGACAGAATTAGTTGTTGATCCTGTACTCCATGTATAGCTATTAGCACCAGTTGCTGTAACAGTGGTTGTTTGTCCAGCGCAATAAGGAGTTCCAGTAACCGTTAATGTTGGAGGAGGCGTTACGCTCACCGTGTAAACAGCTGTATTTGAACAAGAAGCGGCTATTGAGCCCACTGTATAATTAGTTGTCGCAGTTGGAGAAACGTTAATGCTTGTGTTTGTTGAACCAGTATTCCAAGTGTACGTTGTTGGACTACCAGAGGCAGTTAAAGTAGTACTTTGACCTAAACAGATAGAATTATTTCCCGTAATGGAAAGAGCAAAACCAATCACAGTTACAGAAGTCACTGCGGAGTTTGTGCAAGTTCCATTTGCACCTACTACTGTGTAAGTTGTATTTACAGCCGGACTCACCAACAAAGTATCATTTGTAACACCATTACTCCAAGTGTATGTTGTAGCGCCAGATGCCGTGATAGTTGCAGTAGTCCCTGCACAAATAAGAGTAGATGTACTTACTACCGTTGGCGTAGAAACTGGATTAATAGTAATTGTTTGAGTAACGGGTTTATTACAAATGTCGTTGACGGTTATTGTATAGTTTTGCGGTGAATTGATAGGGCCCGTATTAATGGTAGAGGTATTTACCGCAGGAGCTGTCCAAGTGTATGTATATGGCGGATAGCCATTGGTGGCACCAGCATTAAGAATAATGGAGTTGCCAGTACACACAGATGTATTATTTTGCCCAATGCCAATTGGCACATAATCTTGAATGTAAAGATTAAAATTGACACTATTTGATGAAAAACAAGATGTTAGAGTTTGAGTAGCAAAACTAGTCATTGAAAATGAGAGAGTATCAGACCCTTCAGTTTGATTATCTTGTAGCGCCGTAATATTGCATATTTTAATGGTGTCCTGGCCAGCGGCAAAAATCAATTTATTTGGCCATACAAATCCTGGATTGCCAGCTTGAACGTAATCAGTCCCAAGGATTGCATTTCCAGAAACTTGAAGATTAAATGAATCCACATTGGCAATATTTCCATTTCTAATGAAGTATGCACAATAGGTGTTACAGTCTTCAACTAAAATAGAATCAGGAATATTTGAATTGGAGTTAGTGGTATAAACATTTAAAGGAGGTAAACTACTAAAAGAACCGCCCTCTAAAAAAACCCCTGAATCCCATACGCCATCACCACCATCTGCAATAGCAATTTTAATATGATAGGTTTGCCCACATACCACTTTCTCTAATGCATATAAAACAGCGGTTAAGCCATCAAATTCACAGTCAATTATATTTGAACCGTTACTTCTATAGTAGGATGCGTTTAATCCGGCATTCACGTTATCAATGGATACAGCTGTTGTTGTTCCTGGCAACAAGGCAACGTTTTTGTTTACATAATTTCCGCCAGCAGGATCTGGTCCACTTAAAAAGAAAGCAAAGGCATCATTTACTCCAGCATTTACATATTCTGGATATTCTTCTGACCCAAAACAATATCTAAATTTCACAGAATCGCCTGTAGGTACAAAATCGAATTCTAAAATCGACGCATCAAACGTTGTTACACCTGAAACAACATTTAATAATGGATCTCCAGCACCGCTCCAATTTGTCCCCGTACTACCAGAATTATTTGGACCCTGAGGACCATTTGCGTTAGCGGTTGAGGCATGGCCTGTACTTAAAAATATACCAGATGGAACTCCTAGATTTGTTCCCGGTGTCGCAAAAAATTGAGCAATAGCATTAGCATTACCTGTATAGGTAATATTAGTTGCAGAAACACCTCCTCCCAAAAGTACGTTTTGTACTAATTGTTGCGGTGTTAGTGTTTGTGTTGTTGTTAATTGACTTTTTAAAATATTTGCCAAAAACAAACTAAATAGTAGGGTGTAAAATTTTAATCTCATATTACCAAAAATACAGTATAAACAAGTAATTAACAACTTTTTTAATCAGTCAAATAGGCATCCTAAACAAAAAATGCACCTTTTAAATAAAAAAAGTACATTAGTGCCAAAATTCTACAATAATGGAAGCAAATCAAATCAAAACTTATCTGAATTCAAATAAAGAGCGATTTTTAAATGAACTATTAGAGTTGTTAAAAATACCTTCAATTAGTGCCCGTGCAGAACATAAAGCCGACATGGAGAAAACAGCTGAAGCAATTAAACAACGATTAATGGAAGCAGGCGCGGATAAAGTTGAAATTTGCCAAACAAAGGGCTATCCTGTTGTTTATGGCGAAAAAATAATTGATCCATCAAAACCAACCGTGGTGGTTTACGGACATTATGATGTGCAACCTGCCGACCCGCTTGATTTATGGGATTCGCCACCATTTGAACCTGTGATTAAAAAAACAGAAGTTCATCCCGAAGGTGCTATTTTTGCTCGTGGAGCATGCGATGATAAGGGTCAAATGTACATGCATGTGAAGGCTTTTGAATCGATGATGAAAACAAATACATTGCCTTGCAATGTGAAATTTATGATCGAAGGAGAAGAAGAAGTTGGTTCGCCAAATTTAGGACCATGGATTATTGAAAATAAAGAAAGATTAAAAGGAGATATTATTTTAATTTCTGATACATCTATCATTGCTAACGATATTCCTAGTATTGATAGTGGTTTAAGAGGCTTAGCATATATGGAAGTGGAAGTAACTGGACCAAACAGAGATTTACATAGTGGCGTTTATGGCGGAGCGGTGGCCAATCCAATTAACATTTTATGTAAAATGATTGCTTCTTGTCACGATGAAAACAATCATATTACCGTTCCAGGTTTTTATGATAAAGTACAAGAACTAAGCGCTGAAGAAAGAGCTGAAATGGCTAAGGCGCCTTTTAATTTAGAGGAGTATAAAAAAGACTTAGACATCAATGAAGAACGAGGTGAAAAAGGCTATTCTTCTAATGAAAGAACAGGTATTCGTCCGACTTTAGATGTAAATGGTATTTGGGGCGGTTATACTGGCGAAGGAGCAAAAACAGTTTTACCGTCAAAAGCATTTGCAAAAATTTCAATGCGTTTAGTGCCTAATCAATCATCTAAAGAAATTAGTGATTTATTTATTAAGCATTTCGAAAGCATTGCACCAAAATCTGTTAAAGTAAAAGTAACGGCACATCATGGTGGAGAGCCTGTTGTTGTTCCAATTACATCCAAAGGTTTTTTAGCAGCAAGTAAAGCCATGGAAGAAACATACGGTAAAAAACCAGTTCCAACGCGCAGTGGAGGAAGTATTCCAATTGTTGCTTTATTTAAAAAAGAATTAGGAATGGACAGTATTTTATTTGGTTTCGGATTAGATAGCGACGGCTTGCATTCGCCAAACGAGCATTACGGTTTATTTAATTATTATAGAGGGATTGAAACAATTCCTTTGTTCTATAAATATTTTACAGCATAGTTTTGTCTAAACAAAGCATAGCGATAATAGGTGGCGGGCCAGCATCATTGATGCTGGCTTGTTCGTTAGATGCCAGTAAATTCAACATTTCTATCTACGAAAAAAATGCGGCATTAGGGCGTAAATTTTTAGTAGCAGGAAAAGGAGGCTTTAATTTAACTCATTCTGAAACTGTAGAGCAGTTCGTAGAACGTTATCATCCAAAAGAATTTATTGAACCATTTTTAAAACATTTTTCAAATTCTGATTTTAGAGATTGGTTAAAATCAATTGGGATTGAAACCTATGTAGGAACTAGCAAAAGAGTATTTCCTATAAAAGGTATTAAGCCTATCGAAGTATTAAATGCTATCGAGTGCGTCCTTAAAAAAAATAATGTTTCCATTCATTACAATCATGAATGGAAAGGTTGGAAAAACAATGATCTAATATTTTCACATAACAACGATACTAAAGTTATAGATCCTGATTATGTAATTTTTACTTTAGGTGGCGCCAGCTGGAAAGTAACGGGTAGTGCAGGCAATTGGACTTCTTACTTTGAAGAAAAGGGAATTCAAATCAATTCATTTTATCCGTCTAATTGTGCTTACAAAATTAATTGGAGTCAGGAATTATTAAAACAAATTTCGGGACAGGCCCTAAAAAACTGTGCTTTTTCTTGTGGAACTATAAATAAAAAAGGAGAAGCTGTTTTAACTGATTTTGGAATTGAAGGCAGTGGGATTTATGGCTTAAGTAAAGAGATTAGAGACCAATTGACTAACTTTCAGCACCGTCACCCTGAACTTGATTCAGGGTCTATTGAGATGCTGAATCAAGTTCAGCATGACCAAACAAAAAGTGTTGCCGGGCTATTTATTGATTTTAAACCCGAACTTAGTTTACAAGAAATTCAAAGTAGATTTGAAAACAAAGGAAAATTTTCCATTAAAGATGTCTTAGAAAAAAAGATTCATCTTTCAGCCGTTCAAATACAATTGTTGAAACACCAAACTACAAAAGAACAGTACAATCAACCTGAAATCATTAGTCAATTGATTAAAAAATTCCCACTCATTTTAACTGATTTTGCCCCTATTGATGATGCTATTTCAACGGTTGGAGGGATTTGTTTAGAAGAAGTGAACGATAATTTAGAGCTAAAAAAACTCCCTAAATATTACTGTGTGGGCGAAATGCTTGATTGGGACGCTCCAACAGGTGGTTATTTGCTTCAAGCCTGTTTTAGCATGGGTAAATTTGTGGCAGATAAGTTAAATCATTCCCTCTTTGAAGAGGGTGCCTGAAAGGCGGGAGATGTAAAAAGACATCCTCCGTCCTGCGGACACCTCCTTCAAAGGAGGAAATTGCTGAATTTTCAAACAGAAATAATATCTTTACACATTAAAAAATATATTTTGCAAAACATTAAAGAATATTTTAACATCATTGCCTCTAAAAGAAAAGGACGAGGATTATCAAATTATTATTGGAAAGAAATTACGAATTACTGTAATTATTTTTCGCATGAAGATAGTTCTGTTTTAGAAATTGGCTGTGGAAGTGGCGATTTATTGGCAGGCATTGCTGGCAGTAAAAAAACAGGCATTGATTTTAGCGAAGGACAAATTGCTTGGGCTAAAGAAAAGCACGCAGGTAAAAATATTGAGTTCATTTTAATGGACGCTAATCATATTACTCTAACAGAAAAGTATGATTTTGTTGTTATTAGTAATTTGATTGGTTTTGTAGACGATATACAATCTGTATTTGAACAGGTGCAAAAAGTATGTCACCCAAACACAAAAATTATTGTTCAGTACTATAACTCTTTATGGGAACCAGCTTTAAATTTTGCAGAGTTAATTGGTTTAAAAACCAAAACACCCTTACAAAATTGGCTAAATACAAAAGATGTCAATAATCTATTATTTGTGTCGGGCTTTGATGTTTATAGAAACAGTAAGCGATTTATTTTTCCGTTTTATATTCCATTAATTGCTGAATTCCATAATTTGTTTTTAGCGAAGTTTCCATTCTTTCGTTTTTTTAGTTTAAATACTTATTCGTTTGCAAAGCCTTTGCCTTTAAGTAATCCAGAAGACTACAAAACAAAATATTCTACAACGGTTGTTATTCCTGCTCGTAACGAAAGTGGCAATATTGAAAATGCCATTACGCGGTTGCCAAAATTTGGAAAACACGTGGAGATTATTTTTATTGAAGGGAACAGTACAGACGACACATGGCAAAAAATTCAAGAGATTCAACAAAAGTATAAAGACACTCACGATATTAAAATTGGCCAGCAAAAAGGGAAAGGAAAAGCGGATGCTGTGCGTGAAGGATACAAAATAGCCACTGGCGACATCTTAATGATTTTGGATGCTGATTTAACCGTGCCGCCTGAAGATATTCCTAAATTTTATGATGCCATTGCTGGAAGTAAAGGCGATTTTATTAATGGAACTCGCTTGGTATATCCAATGGAGGGAGAAGCGATGCGTTTTTTAAATTATTTGGGGAATCACTTTTTTAGTTGGGTATTTACTTGGTTGCTCGACCAACGCTTTAAGGATACATTATGTGGAACGAAAGTGATGTTTAGGAAAGACTACATTAAACTAACGAAGAACAGAACATATTTTGGAGAGTTTGATCCGTTTGGTGATTTTGATTTATTGTTTGGGGCACATAAATTGAATTTAAAAATCGTTGAAATTCCTATTAAGTACAGAGATCGTACTTATGGAGAAACTAATATCTCTCGTTTTAAACATGGCATAATTTTATTGCGCATGTGTGCTTTTGCTAGTAGAAAATGTAAATTTATTTAAGAGTAATAACATGAACGAACGTATTTGGATTTATACATTGAGTAACGAATTATCTCACGAACAATTAGTTGATTTTAAAAACCGTTGTCAAACGTTTGTAAGTGGCTGGACAGCTCACGATGTGAGTTTAGATGCGTCTTTTGAATTGTACCAAAATCGTTTATTGATTTTTAAAGTAAACGAAGATAAATACAATGCCAGCGGGTGTAGCATTGATAAACAATTACGTTTTGTAAAAGAATTAGAGCAAACATTTTCGGTAGAATTATTAAATCGTTTACTAGTGGCTTACGAAAATAATAATCAGGTTGAGGTTATTAAAGCATTTCAAATAAAAGAGTTGTTAGTTGCTAATACTATTTCAGCTAGTACTTTAGTATTTGACAATACCATTACTCAATCTAATGAGTTACAAACTAAATGGAAGCAACCATTGCAAGCAACTTGGTTGGCTAAGTATTTAGGGTAGTTACAGCTGTCACTTCGAGCGTAGTCGAGAAGCAACTTTTCGTAATTTTAAATCATTCTCGACTACGCTCGAACTGACACTAAAGAAACTTTCTACCAACCACTTTCCTCGCTATCGCAATGAAAATGATTTTGTTTTTTTGGTTGAGGTTTTACAACCTTAGCGCCTTTATTTTTTTCTGTTATTAATTTGGCAATAATGCGTGCACGTTCTTTTTGATTATCTTCTCTTAATTTAGTATCCTCGTCTTTATCATAATAAATTTGTCCATCAATAATAGTGGTGTTTACTTTTGCATAAATACTTAAAGGATGATCGGTCCATAAAACTAAATCTGCTACTTTACCAACTTTAATGCTTCCTACTTTATCATCAATGTGTAGCATCTTTGCAGGATTTAAGGTCACTAATTTTAAGGCTTGAACTTCTGTTAAGCCACCATATTTAATAGATTTAGCTGCTTCTTGGTTTAAACGACGTCCCATCTCCGCATCATCCGAATTGATAGAAGTATTTACACCCGCTTTTGTTAGCATACTTGCATTGTATGGTATTGCATCCATTACCTCTAATTTATATGCCCACCAATCGGCAAAGGTTGATGCGTTAGCACCGTGTGCTTTCATTTTATCAGCAACTTTATAGCCTTCTAAAATATGAGTGAAAGTATTTACTTTAAACTTCATGCTATCTGCCACATGCATTAACATGTTTACTTCGCTTTGTACATAACTGTGGCAAGTAATAAAGCGTTTGCCATCAATTATTTCGGCTACAGCTTCTAAATCCAAATCTTTACGTGGCGCTATTATTTTGTTTTTCTCAATATCTTTTACACTAAGTTTTGAAAACGCTTCCACTTGTTTTTTATATTCAGTAGCTCTAGTAAAATAATCATAGTACAATTGCTCAACACCCATGCGGGTTTGTGGAAATCTTACTTGATCAGGATTTAAGCCGTTTGAATGTTTCACATTTTCACCTAATGCAAATTTTATAAATCCAGGAGCATTTTCATATTTGAAATCTTCTGCACCTTTACCCCAACGAAGTTTAACAATGGCGTTTTGCCCTCCTATTGGATTTGCAGAACCATGTAATAACTGAGCTGTGGTGACGCCACCTGATAATTGACGATAAATATTAATATCCTCCGGATTAATCACATCGCCCATTCTTACTTCGGCGCTACTTGATTCCGCTCCTTCGTTAACACTAAACAAAGCAATGTGCGAGTGTTCATCAATAATACCTGGAGTTAAGTGCATGCCTTTGCCATCAATGGTTTTTGCGTGAGCAGAGTTGGTGGCTTGAATGTTTGGAGCGATACGAACTATTTTACCTTCTACCATATAAATATCATGGTCTTTTAAAATAGAGTCTGATTCATTTGTCCAGATTGTAACGTTTTTAATTAAAATAGCATCGTATCGGTTTTTATAATTTCTCCACTTTTCTTTTATCACGTCTTTTAACTTGGTTGCTTCTGGTAGTGCTTCTCCGTAAGCTCCAAATGGGTAAAACACTTTACCGTAATCAATTTTTTCAGCTGGCTTTTTTTCATTGGTTTTTGCCTTGCTTGTGTCAACGATGTTAACGTATTCCATTTTAAAATCCGTCCAAGTTCCATCTGTAAACTGACCAGCTCCCACAAAAGATTTTGTTGTGGCATTATAATTTCCTGACAATCTAATGGTAAAAGTTGAATCGTAAGGGAAACTTAAAGTCAATAAATTATTTTTAAATGCCACGTTTGCTTTTGATTTTAAACTATCCTTTAATTGTACAAATCCTGTATAGTTATCTTGTTCTTTTTTAATCGTTAGTTTCGAAGAATAAGTGTTATACAGTAAATTATAGCTTCCTGAAATGTCTGGTGATGATAAATCATTATACACATTTTTTTCTCCATTACTCCATGTTTCAAAAATAGTGGCGTCATCTTCAAAAATAGGTTTAGAAGAAATAATGAAGTTAGCATACATTCCTTGTTTTAAACTTCCAACTTTATCTTGAACACCAATAAAGTTGGCTGGATTAAAGGTTAAAGCTTTTAAGGCTGTTTTTTCGGAAAGCCCGTATTTAATGGCTTTTCTAACATTTTGTAAGAACTTGGATTTGTCTTTTAAATCAGCCGATGTAACACAAAATTGAACGTAATTTTTTTCTAACATTGCTAAATTAGCTGGAGCCATTTCCCAATGTTTTAAGTCGGCTAGCGAGGCTTGTTCTGCATCATAAGGATCTTCTACATCTATCGCATCTGGGTAATTAACAGGAATGATAAATTTCGAATAAGTGTTTTGAATATCGTCTACTCTTTGATATTCGTTGCCACCACCTTTGATGATGTATTTTACTTTAAATTCATCTCCTATATTTTTTGCGCGTAAATCATTGTATTTATCGTTTCCTTCAAATATAGAAGGGAGTTCCTGCAATTTATTAAAAGCATCTAAACTAATGTTGTATTCTTTACTGTTGGTAGTTGCTGTAGAAGTTGTTGTAGCATACCAAGCCGCATCGTAATAAGTTTGACGTAGTAATGCCACGGCGCCCATTAATGAAGATGGATAATCTTGTGGCGAAGTTCCTTTTCTGAAAGAGTAAAATCCAGCAGCTCTGTCTTTAATAATGCTTTCGTTTTCTTTGGAGCTATTTAGATTTACTAATGCTCCACTTCCTCTTACAATACCATCTTTTTGTATGGTCAGTACGGCTCCAAATCCTTGTTTACGCAATTCATCCGCTTTTTGTTGATTATGTAAAAATAATTTGTGAGCTTCTAAATCGCTTTTAATTGCTTGGTTCCAACCATAGGCACCTTTTTTTGGAGCATCGATAAAATCATGACGTTTTACTTCAGGCATCCCGTAATCGCTATATAAATCGATGAATGCAGGATAAATATGTTTACCTTTTAAATCAGTTGTAATAGCATCTTTAGGAGCCTCTAATTTTTCGCCGGCACGCAATATTTTGCCGTATTGTACTAATAATGTTGCATTGATGATAGTAACGTCGGCATCTACATGCAATGTACAATTAGTAAACGCATAGATTGTGTGCATAGTGTTTGGCGCTCCATTTACAGGAAAAGTGGTTTGGGCTACCAAAAAAGTTGATAGACTAAAAATGGAGGATATGAATAAAAATAGTTGACGCATAATGTATAGTTAATTGTAACAAATATAACATTCTAGAGCATCTATAAAAATAAGTTTGTGGGTTTTATTTAAAGATAAATTGTTAATTTTGAGACACATTTAAAATTAAACTATGGCAACAGGCATGTTACACTCTCACTACTTATTTGTAGTGCTTTTTACATTAATTTATTTAGTTAAAACAATATTGTTATTAAGCGATAGAGACGAACTTTTAGAGAAATTTAAAAAGAAAACTAAAGTCGTGGAAATGATTGTGAGTTTTGGCTTTTTAGCTACGGGTATTTTCTTGTTAACTCAAGTCCCCGTAATTACGATGTTGATGATTGTTAAAATTGTTTTAGTGTTATTATCTATTCCATTAGCAGTTATTGGTTATAAAAAGAAAAACAAAGTGTTGGCTACTTTATCATTTTTTTTAATCGTGGTTTCTTTTGGATTAGCTCACAAAGCTAAAGATGCTAAAGCTGGAGAAAAAACAGTTGCTTTATCTGGAAAAGAAATATTTGAGCAAAAATGTACTTTATGCCATGGCGCTGATGGTAAATTAGGGCAAGCAGGAGCAAAAGATTTGTCAGTAACTCAATTACCACATGCGGGAATTGTGGAAATTATTACGAATGGTAAAAATACAATGGCTGCTTATAAAGAAGCCTTATCTGCTGAACAAATTGAAGCAGTTGCTTCTTATATTGAAACCGATTTAAAAGGAAAATAGTACTATTGAAAGCAGATCTTCATTCTACCGAAACACAAGCATCAACAGCCGTTTTAATTGGCGTTATTAATAAACGACAAAACGAAGCGGTATCTTATGAGTATTTAGATGAGTTAGCTTTTTTGGCAGAAACCTACGGTGTTGAAACTAAAAAAGTATTTACTCAAAAACTAGAACGTCCTGATAAGGCTACTTTTTTGGGGAAGGGAAAATTGAATGATGTCAAAGCTTTTATCAAAGAACATAAAATTTCGGTAGTTATTTTTGATGATGAATTATCGCCTTCTCAACAACGAAATTTAGAAAAAGAATTAGGCACTAGAATATTAGATAGAACAACTTTGATTCTAGAAATATTTTCGCAACGCGCACAAACGGCTCATGCCAAAACACAAGTACAATTAGCGCAATTACAATATTTATTACCACGCTTAACGGGTATGTGGACTCACTTAGAACGTCAACGAGGTGGCACAGGAACACGTGGTGGAGCAGGGGAGAAAGAAATTGAAACAGATAGACGTATTGCTCGCGATAAAATTGCTCAGCTTAAAGAAGATTTGAAAGTAATTGATAAGCAAATGGCCACGCAACGTAAAAATCGTGGCGAATTTGTGCGTGTGGCTTTGGTTGGTTATACCAATGTGGGTAAATCAACCATCATGAATATGATTAGCAAAAGCGAAGTGTTTGCCGAAAACAAATTGTTTGCCACATTAGATACAACGGTACGAAAAGTCACCATTGATAATTTATTTTTCTTACTAACCGATACAGTTGGTTTTATTAGAAAGCTACCGACTCAATTAGTAGAGAGTTTTAAAAGCACTTTGGATGAAGTGCGCGAAGCTGATATTTTATTACACGTAGTAGATATCTCGCACCCAAATTTTGAAGATCACATTAACGTCGTGCGCCAAACCTTGATTGATATTGGTGCAGGAGATAAAGAAACGATTTTGGTATTTAATAAAATCGACGCCTTTAAATATGTGAAAAAAGACGAAGATGATTTGACTCCTGTTACCAGAGAAAATTTATCCTTAGATGAATTGAAAAAAACCTGGATGACAAACTTAGATCAAACCTGTGTTTACATTAGTGCTAAAAATAAAGACAATATCACGGACTTTAAAAAATTGGTGTACGATACGGTGAAGAAAGTTCATGTGGTAAGATTTCCTTACAATAATTTGTTTTATTAGATATTTTCAAGGACGCAAAATGCGACCTTGAAAAGAGGAGATAATATTAAATACTTGCCTCTTGCTTTTACAGAGCAAGGAGTTATGATGTTAGCCAATGTTTTAAAAAGTAAAAGAGCAATAGAAGTTAGTATTAAAATTATAGACGTATTTATTTTATTGAGAGAAACTTTATCAAATCACACAGATCTTAGGCTAGAAATAGAATACATTAAGAAAAAAGTGAGTAACCACGATAAAAATATCGAACTAGTATTTCAGTATTTAGATGAGTTGTTGGAGAAAAAAGAAAATAAAAAGGAAAGAACACAAATCGGATATAAACTTCCTAAGAAAAAATGATTTGGTTTCCTTACAACAATTTGTTTTATTAATCCTTTACAAACTTTATAGTTCGTTTAGTTTCCTTATTATTTATGGTTATAAAGTATATACCTGATGGTAAATTAGAAATATTAATTTGAGGAGCATACACATCAAAATAAACGATTTGCCCTAACGTATTTTTTATTTCAATGGTAGTATTTTGCAATTGCTGGGTCTTTCCTCTGATATTTAAAATGGAGTTTGTCGGATTTGGATAAATATCAAAACTGTTTTCGTTATTTAATTCTTTAATACCAACAGTTGATTGGTCAATCAAAATTATATCATCTATGAAGTAGTATGCATCATTGCCAGAGCCAAATAAGATATTGTTTGAGCCACAAAAAACTGTATCAGTGTTTACATTAGAATTAAAATTACCGATAGTCATGTATTGTTCCCCTCCTTGAGCTGTAAAACAGCCTTGTATTAATACCCACTGAGTGGTATCCGTAATATATCCATTTTGGTTTAATATCTGAGGTGTATCAGAAATATATAAATTACTATAATCTGGTAAATTAACTGTAAAAAGAGCTCCTATATTTTTTATTGCATGCGTAAATCTATCGGCTTTTGAAACATAAAAACTTAAACAATATATTTTACCTCCTATCAATGGATTGAGTAGTTGTTGATATGCGTATTCTTTAGTTTCATAATTACCAATAAACATTCCAATACCTATATATGAATTGCCATGCTTGGCTGGACAATAACCAAACCAACTATCTGGTGAACTATATCCTCCTGGACTACAAGATGGATTAAAATAATCTGGACTCTGAAATTGATACCAGTAATCTAATACATGTGCATTTGGAAAAGTTCCATTATAAAAACCTCCATAGCAATCTACATTTGCTACATTCTCAAAACTCCCATTCTGAATAAGATTTTGAGCTTTTTGTTTAGCAACAAAATAAAATAGGATAAATGATAAAAAGACTAAACGATTCATTACTTAAAGATACAAAAAAGAAACTGGTATTTTAAATCTTACTTCTTAGAAAGTAATTCTCCAATTAACTTCTCCGTCTTAATGGTATAGTCTTCATAAGCTTTGCCAGTAGCGGGGCCGCTAAATCCCGTGTATACCGATTTTACTTGATGATTTTTATCTAAGAAAATTGTGGTAGGAAATGCCATCACGTTATTTAAGAATGGTAAGCTTTCTGAGGCTTTTTCTTTACCAGTTAAGCCAGTCAATAAAATATCATAGCCAATATTAAAACGTTTGCTTAATCTTGTTAAGTTAGTTTTAGCGCGCTCGGCATCCGATGTTCTTTCGTAAGCCAATGCAATAATTTCTAATCCTTTTTTGTTGTATTGTTTGTAGACCTTAGATAAATAAGCACTTTCGTCCATACAGTTAGGGCACCAGCTTCCCATAATTTGTATAATTACTACCTTGTTTTTGTATTTAGGATCGCTTAAACTTACTTTTTGGTTTTTGGTATTATAAAAAGTAAAGTTAATTTTTTCGTTAGGATTTTTTAAATAGGTTAAACTTTCGGGGTCGTGTAATTCAAATTTATCGTTACGTTTTGCTATCCAGTTTTCGTGCCATGTAGAGCCCGAGTAAAAATCACCTTTACTAATTTCTGTGCCATTATTTTCGGCTAAAAATAAAAAGGCATGTGAACCATCAAAGCAACTCAAATATAATTTGCCATTATTTTCGGTTCCTTCTAAAAAGCGGTAGTCGCCAGTTTCAGTTAAAAAAGTTCCTTCTACAATGCTTGAGTTAGCAACGTGTTTAAATATTCCAATGGCTTTGCTGCTATCTTTGGCTTCAGGACTAAAAGTGCATTCCCATCGTCCGTCATAAAAATTAGTAGGTTTTTCTAAAGGAACAATGAAACGATTTTTGTTCCCAAAACGAGCACTAAAAGCAATGGATTTATTTTCTTTTTTAGTATGATTAATCCATAATCCTTTGATAATACTATCTCCCGTTAATTGAGTTCTAAACTCTGTATCAAAAATGGGCATTTTAAAAATTAAAGAATCTTTAATTATAGAAACTTCGTCAATGGTAATTCGCTCTTGTGCATTATGAATGACTAAGGTTAATTTTCCTTTGGTGTTTTTAATTTCAAAATTAAAAGGAAGTTCTAATTGTTTTTCGGCATTTAATAAAAGTGTCCCACGCCAAATACCCGTTTTAATTTTATTTTGGGAAAAACAAAGAGATGATATAAAAACAAAAAATAGTACAAGAAATTTCATTACACTAAATAAAAATTATTTTTTCAAATAACCTATTTATCTCACCTCAATTTCATCAATAAATATGAACGCATCGCCTCCTTTACCTTGGTGCCAGTCTGGTAATTTGCCAAAATTGGTCGCTTTTATTTTAATATATCGAACTTTTAACTTGTGGGCATTTGTGTTAAAAAATGTTCGCATTTGCAAATTGTAATCATCAGCTGCTACTCCGTTTTCAATAGTTCCTAAATCCGTGTACTGAATGCCATCTTCAGACACCTGATATTCAACTTTTTTAGGGAAAAGAATCCAAGACCTTGTATCCTGTAAAAAGCTAGCATTTACAAATTGTATGGTCGTTATTTTTCCTAAATCAATCGTGCAATTAAAATCTTGACCCTGGTAGCCTTGCCAACCTCCGCTGCGCCAATTGGTGGTTCCATGTTGCCCATCAATAATACCATCGTTGCCACCAGCATCGTATTGTTTATTGTAAGTACTTTGAATGGTGATGTTCCAATTGTTTGGTTTTTTATACAAATGCGCTGTGGTAGTAGTGCTACTTTGATTTTTAATAAAAGCTTTGGCTTTCAACGTTGTTGAGGAATCGCATGTAAATGAACTCGTGTATTTTTTTGAACGGAGTGTTGGTTCAGTTCCATCTAATGTATAATATATGATCGCTTTACTTTCTGGATGTTCAATACTTACTGTTTTTTCGGTTTCCGTTATTTTTGTTGGACCGTTTATGATTGGCGATTGCACAATGGCTTTGTCTGTTATTTTTGTTTGAGGACGAAGTGCGTTAGTCTTACCAAACACAGATTTAGAATCTAATTTTTCGTTCATCATAAATTCTAAAGTTCCTCCATTAACGATGTTTGTATGATTTAATACCGTGCTATTGGATGCTTTGCCATTAAGTTTTGAAGATTGGATGTATTGGAACTTTTGATTGGACTGTTGTTTTTTGATTTCAAATGTTTTTCCGTTTTCTAAATGAATAATAACGTTATCAAATAATGGAGAACCAATAGTATATTCCGGTTTACCCGGACATACTTGATAAAAGCCTATAGAGCTTAATACATACCAAGCACTCATTTGTCCGCAGTCTTCGTTACCAATTAATCCATCAGGATCGTTTTTGTAAAATTCTGTTAGTATTTGATATACTTTTTCTTGGGTTTTGTTTGGTTTCCCAACATAGTTATACAAATAAGTCATGTGATGACTTGGCTCGTTTCCATGAGCATATTGACCAATTAATCCAGTGATGTCAACTTGTGTTCGGCCTTCTGTTTCACTTTTAGCACTAAACAAATCATCTAATTTTTGTTCAAATTGTTTTTCGCCACCCATTAAATTAATTAAGCCGCTTATATCTTGAGGCGCAAAAAAACTGTATTGCCAGCTGTTTGCTTCGGTGTAATGATTATTGACTTCTCTTGGTTCGAAAGGAGATAACCAATTACCGTTTTTACGAGGGCGCATAAAGCCAGTTTTTTTATCATATACATTTTTGTATGCTTGAGCGCGGTTAATGTATGTCGCGTAATCTGATTTTTTATTTAGTTTTTTAGCAATTTGTGCAATGCACCAATTATCATACGCATATTCTAATGTTTTTGAAACACTTTCCGATTCATCATCTATTTGTAAAAAATTATTTTTATTAAAAGTTGGGATGCTCCAACTCGTATAATTAGAAGCAGCTACCATAGATTCGTAAATAGCATTTTTATCAAAGCCAGAAATGCTTTTTGTCATTGCATCGGCAATAACGGATACGCTGTGAAAACCAATCATACAATTGGTTTCGTTAGCAGATAGTTCCCACATCGGTAAACGACCACTTTCTTTATATTGTTGTAAAAAGGTGTTGATAATATCGGTGGTGCGTTTTTGTTCGATGATAGTAAACAAAGGATGCAAACCTCTAAAGGTATCCCATAACGAAAAAACTGTGTAAGGAGTAAAGCCATTTGCTTGATGTACTTTAAAATCACGGCCTCTGTATTTTCCATCCACATCGCCTGCTAGTGATGGATGTGTGAAGCAATGATATAAAGCGGTGTAGAAAATAATTTTTTGTTCGTTGTCGTTTGTTTGTATATCTATTTTCGACAATTCTTTTTCCCAAAGCGCTTCAGCATCCTGTTTGTATTTGTCAAAATTCCAATGAGGAGCTTCTGCTTCTAAGTTTTTAATAGCGCCATCAATACCAGTTTGCGAAATACCTACTTTTATAACAAGAGGCTGTCCGTTTGAATTATTGAATTGAAGTAATGCAGCGGTAGTTTGCTCTTCTTCATTTGGTTTTTTCTGGTCTTTTGTAATGGTATTTAATTTCTTTGAAATAATTGGCTTATTGAATTTCATCACAAAGTAAATATACTGTTGTGTGGCCCAGGCCTCACTAATACGAGAACCAACAATGGTAACACTATCAATAATTTTTAATGTACTGAGTAATGTTTTGTCTCTGTGCAATAAATCAATGACAATAGATGCTGTATCCATTTTAGGAAAACTGTATTGATGAATGCCTACTCTTTGTGTGGCCGTTAATTTTACATCAATAGTATTTTCTAATTGAACTTGATAAAAACCTGCACTCGCTTTTTCTTTTAAGTGCGAAAATTTAGTTGGATATGTTTTGTTTTTGAAGTGTTTAGGATGTGTAACAGGCATGATCAATATATCGCCATAATCACTGACGCCGGTTCCACTTAAATGTGTATGTGTGAAACCATAAATAATAGAATCTGAATGATAATAACCACCACATCCTTCCCAGCTTCCATCAATTCTAGTATCTGGACTTAACTGCATCATTCCAAACGGCACCACTGCGCCAGGAAACGTATGTCCAGTTCCACCAGTTCCAATAAATGGATTAACGAATTGTGCGTATTTGGTTTGCGCTACAAAGGTTGTGAAGCAAAGTGTGAAAAATATAATTAACAGGCTCTTCATAAGGTATAGTAAAATTACTCAATTAATAAGTTTAATGATTGATGTTGTATAATGAAATGTATTGTATTTGTTTGTATAATCCCATTCCTATGTTTGATTTAATTTCAATGGTTTGATTAGGTTCTAGATCAAAATAATTATCTGAAAATGTAATTTCTGGATTATTCGAATACAGATATAAATCCTTGACGAATGTTTTACTTGAAACCATCAAACAGTTTTTTTCTTTGGAGAAATTGATCGTTATGTCTGGTGTTTGTAGTTGTAGTTTGTTCGGTTTTACAAAACAGTAGATGGTTTTGGTTATTAGTTTTCCTTTGACATCGATAAATTCGCACGACAAATAAATTTCATTTTTTGTAAAAAGCTCCATATCGCTTTTATTTATTTTAAAATATACTTTGCTTTCATTAGCAGTTATGATTGCTTCTTTGCTGTTAGTATATAATACATGACCTTTCATGTTTTTGATAGATATATTTAGTGTACCTTTTGCGTCAGTGAGTTTGTCTGATACAACAAAAATTTGAAAGTCATTTTTCTCTTCTTTGACAGAAATCGTAATATCATTAAATAGTTTTTTTGTATGATAGTACAAGGCTTTTGGCTTATAGTTATAATCAATGGCGCTCCAAGAAGTAACAGGCCAACAATCATTTAATTGCCAATACAATGTTCCCATGCAATATGGCTTTGCTCTATGATGTGCTTCAATAGCGGTTTTCATTCCATCTCGCTGCAATAATTGAGACACATAAATGTATTTTTTGAACTCAGTCGGGATTTTATAATCTCGTTCCATATATGTTTGAATGGTTTTATAGCCTGTTGGATGTTTTTGATGAGATACAACGATTTTCGAATTTAATTGCAGTTCTGTGCTGTCGCAGAATGTTTTAAATGTGCTATAATCAGGCATCCCCTGAAATCCATATTCACTCATAAAACGACCAACTTTTTTCTTGTATGTTTCGAATGGTTCGTTGCCCCACCAAACACCCCAGTAATGTGAGTCGCCTTGTTCTAGACTTTCTTTGTGTCCCCAACCAATCATAGGCGACGAGGGATGATAAGCGATTTCAGGATTATTTATTTTTAAAATTTCAGGTATGATCTTATGAAATAAGTTTTGGTAATCGTTCCATATTTTGGTAGAATCGTTTTTTGAGTATTTGTATTGTTTTTGCCAACCCCAGTTGTGCCAACCTTCATCTATTTCGTTATTACCGCACCATAAAGCCATACATGGATGGTTTCTTAATCGTATAACTTGTTCGGTGACTTCTTGTTTGACATTTTCAACAAAAGCAGAATCTCCTGGATACATGGCGCATGCAAACATAAAATCCTGCCAAACTAAAATCCCGTTTCTATCACATTCTTTGTAAAATTCATCATTAGCATAAACACCGCCACCCCAAACTCTTAGCATATTCATATTGGCATCCTTCGCCATTTGAATTATTTTTTTGTAATCGAGTTTGGTGGTCCTTGAAACAAAATTATCTTGAGGGATATAATTGGCACCTTTCATAAATACCGGTTTGCCATTTAATTTGAAATAAAAACTTTCTCCAATGGAATCTTTTTGGCGGACGAGTTCTATTATTTTTAATCCAATCGTATTTTTATAATTGATGTTTTTATTGTTGTATTTAAGATTGATATCGTAACCATATAAATTTGCTTCTCCCAAGCCATTGCTATTCCATAATTTAGGATTTCGAATACTATGATAAAAAGTATCCGTGTTAATTCCTTCTTTTAATTTTAATGGATAATTATTATTGTATTGAAGTTTGGCATTGTTTACTTCACCATGATAGGTATTAATATTTAATCGTCCCGAAATAGAAGTATCACTTTTTGTTTCTACTACAAAAGCAATATTAGCAATAGAATCATTTATGTTTTTAATAATTGGATTAACATAAACTACATTCACATCATTCCAACAGTTTAATTTAATGGGCTTGTAAATACCGCAGGTTACTAATCGCGGACCCCAATCCCAACCATATTGATACTGAGCTTTACGAGTAAAAACCTTTTCGCCATCCGGTAATGTATAGGGTAATTTACTGGACTCTTGTTTCCCTTTTTTTACAGCAGATTCAAATTCTATTCGTAATGAATTTTGTCCTATTTTCAGGTATTTTTTGACATCCACATTCCAAGAGCGAAACATATTATTGCAGTCTAATATCAGTTGATTATTTAAGTAGATTTTAGCGTAGGTGTCTATTCCCTCAAAATTTAATTCAATGTGTCTATTCTCTAAAGTAATATAATCAAAATTAAATGTTCCTAGATATTCCCAGTCCTCATTTTCAATCCATTGAAGATTTTTTTCATTATCCGAATAAAAAGGATCTTTGATAAGCTTGTTGTTTAATAAATCTGTATGAACAGTTCCCGGAACAATGGCACTGTAATATTTATCAGAGCTCTTTTGTTTAAACTGCCATGAGGCATTCAATGTAGTTTCTGATACTTGAGAAATCAAATATTGAGATATAAATAAAAATATATATAACCATTGTTTTATCACACTAAGATTGATTTCAGTTGTTTGATTTCTACAATATCTGTTTTTTCGTTTTTATTAGTAATAGCAGCCGAATGGTATTCTTTACAATTTGTTTCTCGTATCAATTCTTGTAAGTTATTGCTTCTGATTCCTCCGCCTGGCATAATCATTATTTTTTCTCCAAAGGCGTTTTGACAATACTTTAAAACATTAACTCCTGCTAAGGCATTTGATTTACCCCCTGAAGTTAAGACTCTTTTAAAACCAATTGAAACAATTTCGTTCATTGCTTCATTCATATCAACACATTCATCAATGGCTCTGTGAAAAGTTGTAGACATGTTCTCTGCTAATTCAACTAATTCTCTATTAATTGTTTTATTTATTTTTTTGTTTTCAGTTAATACACCAAACACCACGCCATTGATATGATGTTTCTTACAAAACTCAATGTCTTTTTTCATGAGTTCTAGTTCGTCCATACTATAAACAAAGTCTCCTCCGCGTGGTCGAATAATTATATGCAAAGGAATTTGAAGTATTTCTCGTGCTTTTAAAATATCATGGTGATTTGGTGTTATACCGCCAACTGAGTAATCGGCACAAAATTCAATTCTGTCAGCCCCAGATTGTTGAGCTGACATGCATGATTCTAAACTGAAACAAGCAATTTCTAAAATGTATTTAGATGATGTGTTTAGCATCAATAAGTTGGTTATTTATTTCAGGAGAATATACGGCATAGTTAAACCCTTTTTGTAAACAGTAGGCACCATGCTCTCCTTTTTTATTAATAGCAATAAATCCTATTTGTAATTCGTCTAATGATTTGTTTTTATTTTTGGCGATTGTAATAATTCGCTCTACTGCTTTTTTGCACGCTTCTTCTGGAGAAAAACCTTGACGCATTAATTCGACAACCGTATGACTTCCCACAATACGCATTACTTCTTCTCCATGTCCGGTTGCTGTGGCGGCGCCTATTTCATTATCTACAAATAATCCAGCACCAATAATCGGAGAATCACCAAGACGACCATGCATTTTAAATGCCATGCCACTTGTTGTACATGCACCTGATAAATTTCCATTCATATCTAAAGCCACCATACCAATCGTATCGTGATTTTCGATATTTGCTTTTGGTTTATACTCTGCTTTTTTCAACCACTCTTCCCATTCTTCTTCTGATTCTTTAACCAATAAATTTTCTTTTACAAATCCTTGAGATAAAGCAAAATCTAAAGCACCTTCACCAACTAACATGGTATGTGGTGTTTTTTCCATCACGGCTCTTGCTACTGAGATAGGATGTTTAATATGTTCTAAACAACCTACAGAGCCAATGTTTGCAAAGTCATCCATGATACAAGCATCCAATGTTACTCGCCCATCTCTATCTGGACGTCCACCATAACCAACGCTTCGTTCTTTAGGATCAGCTTCAGGAATTTTGACACCAGCTTCCACCGCATCTAAAGCTCTTCCTTGAGTCGATAATATTTTCCAAGCTTCCGCATTGGCTTCTACTCCAAAACGCCAAGTAGAAATCACAATTGGCTTTATTTGTTTTTTAGATTTTTCTAAAATTAAATCAGCTGCCTTAGCTTTATTAAATGCAAATAGGGAAGAGGCTAAAGCTGAAAGTTTGATAAATTGTCTTCTACTAGTCATATTACTTAATTATAATTTCATCACTAAATAGCCAAGCGTTTTCTCCATCACCCGGTTTACCGCTAGGTATTTTTCCAAAGTTTTTCGCAACAACTTTCACATACTTTGTTTTTGTTGTTTTTATTTGAAGGTTGGCAAATCGTTCTTGATTTATATTTTCTGTAGTTAGTTTTCCAACAGATGTAAATTGAATACCATCATTTGAAATAAAATATTCTATTTCTTTTGGCAAATAAATCCAGCTTAATTCTTCTTTTAAAAATCCAATTGATATTTCAGAAATAGCTTCTTCCTTTCCTAAATCAATAGTTGCTTCTAAATCATTGCCATTCCAAGCTAACCATTGATTGCTCATGTGTGGCAATGTTCCAATAACACCATTCACTAAAGTAAAGCCTCCATCCCCACTATACGATTTGCTAGAAGGTATTTTTAATGTAATAGCCTTGTTGGTTGCTTTATGAATGACGTAATCTTTGGTAGAAATTTTTCCTTTTAATTCCTTGTCTTTAAAAAGTACCGCTTTTACCCTCACATCTTGTGTTAAGTTGATGGGCGATTTATAGATTGGTGAATTTAAGTTTGGTTCAGAATTGTCTGTTGTATAATGAATGTTACCTAATGATGGATTTGCCTTTAATTCTAATTCAATCGTATTTGCTTTAGAGGAAGGATTTACTTTTTGTTCTACTTTGTAAATGGCTTTCGCATAGTTAATATCTAATTTATCTAATAATAAAAAATGGTGTTGTAAACGATTTAAAAAATCAGATTCATTTCTATTTTCTTTTGGTGTCCATAAAACTTCTGCTAATGCTGTCACACGAGGCATGGCCATATATTCTACATGTTTTTCATTTAAAATATATTCTGTCCACATGTTTGCTTGCGCTCCTAGTATATATTTTTGTTCTTCAGTGTTTAATGCAGATGGTATGGGTTCATAAGCATATACTTTTTCTAAAGGTGTATAACCACCAATTGCTAATGGTTCATCAGCTGGCAATGCTTGATAGTGGTCGAAATAACAATGTGAGCCAGGAGTCATCACAGCATTGTGTTTTTGTTTAGCAGCTGCTATGCCTCCTTCTATTCCTTGCCAACTCATCACGGCAGCATTTGGCGCTAAACCTCCTTCTAATATTTCGTCCCAACCAATAATTTGTTTGCCTTTAGAATTCACAAATCTTTCAATGCGTTTAATAAAATAACTTTGTAACTCATGCTCATCTTTTAAATGTTCGCTTTTTATTCTAGCCTGACATTGAGAACATACTTTCCATCTTGTTTTCGGGCTTTCGTCCCCACCTATGTGAATATATTTTCCAGGAAACAAAGTCGTTACTTCATCTAGCACATCTTGTAAAAAATTAAATACAGAATCTTTAGTACAAAATACATCTTCAAAAACACCCCAACCTCTTTCTACATCAATTTGCTTTCCTGTGCACGATAGCCAAGGGTAAGAAGCAATAGCGGCTACTGAATGCCCTGGCATTTCAATTTCAGGCACAACGGTGATGTGTTTTTTTGCAGCATAAACTACTACTTCTTTTATTTGTTCCTGTGTGTAAAACCCACCATATGGTATACTATCAAATTTTTGGTCGCTATATTTCCCAACCATAGTGCCTTTTCTATAGGCTCCTACTTGAGTTAGTTTTGGATATTTTTTGATCTCAATTCTCCAACCTTGATCGTCGGTTAAATGCCAATGAAACGTATTCATCTTATACATTGCCAATATATCAATGTATTTTTTAACGAAACTTATAGGAAAAAAATGACGACACACATCTAAATGCATACCACGCCATTCAAAACGAGGAGAGTCTTTAATATCAACACAAGGCAGCTTTATGCTTTTAGTTTTTTCTAATGAAAAAAGTTGAATAAGAGTTTGTATAGCATATAAATTACCAGCACTATTTCCTTCTGCTAAAATCGAAATATGTTTTTCATCAATAGTTAAATGATAATTTTCTTTAAGCCCTGCTTCCCAATCAGGAATCTCAAACTGAATATAGTTGTTGTCTTTTGGAATTGTTGGAACAACTTGTAATTGTATATTATAGTATTTGTTTAAATAGTCATTTAAAAATTCAACTTCATTTTTTGGAGTAATTGAATTAACAACAATTTTTGTTTCAGAAGATAATATAAAATTCCCTGAAAGAACTTTACATTCTTTAGGAAAAGGAATAATAGGCAAATTAGTTTGTTGTTCCTGAGAAAAAATTCTCAGTGACATAAAAAAGATACATATGAAGAATCTGTTATTCTTCCTCATCATGATATAGTTCTAATAATTCCTTTGGATAATCATCTTTTAAAATATAAACGCCCGTCATCGGATTAACAACTTCGCGAATACTTTTTAGATGTACATAAAATGTCATTCCTTTTTTAGTATCAATTTTTTCGGTTTTACTAATTGCTTTTTTAGAAAAAGGTAACAACGTAGTAGAACCATTGTCTAGTGTGCATTCTAAAACAGTCATATCAGGAATTTCGAAACTAAATTCATCATCATTTGGATATAAACCATTTAATAAATAAGTAGTGTTATTAATGACTTTGAAATTGGTAACATTACCTTGCACTTCAAATTCATCTTCCCATAAATATTTTATGTTATCTTCAGTTTCTTCTCCTTCATTTTCTTTATCAGCATATGCTTGATTGAATTTTGAATTAACTAGTTTGACGTTTATTGTTACTATCATAGTATTTTAATTAATTAGTGAGCGGCGCTTGAATTGGAATGATCTAATTCAACACCTTGTTTTTTGAAAATGGATGTTACTTTAAAAGCATACCATGCTAAGTATGCAAAACAAAATACAGTAATGATATATGACATGTGTGGATTTAACATGTCTACTAAAAATCCTTGAAATGGAGGAATAATTGCACCACCTAAAATCATCATAATTAATAGCGATGAACCTTGATTAGTATATTTACCTAGTCCATTAATTGCTAAAGCAAAAATACAAGGCCACATGACTGAGCAAAATAAACCGCCACTAATAAATGAATACAGTGCTAAATTTCCAGTGCTCACTAAACCAACAATCATCATGGCACAAGCTGTTAAACTCAATATCATTAACGTGCGAGCTGGATTATCACCAGAAAAAATAAAAATAAGTGTTGCTAATAAAATGTATGGAATGTAAAACAAGAAATCATCTACGTTACTTCCTCTTAAATAATTGACACCGTATATAACACCAAATGCAATGAAAGGTGTAATAAATTGCATGACGATTTTTACAGTTTTATTGAAATTAAAAACCGCTAATGCTCCCGTCCAACGGCCAATCATTAAACTGCCCCAATACAAAGAAATAAAGTGAGATATTTTTGTGTGATCAATGCCTTTAATATCAGGCATTGCTAAAAGTGCTCCCATATTACTTTGTATAGTTACTTCTACACCAACATAAACAAAGATGGCAATCATCCCTAAGGTTAATTGTGGATATTTTAAAGCACCTAAATCTTTATCCAATTTTTCTGAATTAGTCACTTCAGGTAATTTTGAAAACCATAAAATACTTGCACATAAAATAAATAAGGCAAATAAAATTAAGGCTGGAATTTTTACCGCATCTAAACTACTGTCAGCTGCAGCTGGGGCGCTGATATTTCCAAACAAGGCATAACTTAATAAAACAGGACCAATAGTTGTTCCAAAAGAATTAATCCCACCAGCTAAACTTAAACGTTGAGCGCCTGTTTCCTTTGCTCCAAAATTAATCACAAAAGGATTAGCCACAATTTGTTGTAAGGCAAAGCCTAAACCTATTACAAACAATGCACATAATAATAATGGATATGAATTTAAACTTGCTGCAGGAATAAAAAATAACGAACCAATTGCTGAAATTAGTAAACCTAAAATCAATGCTTTTTTATAACCTATTTTATTAATAGGGTCGCCAATGGCACGCGACGTAAAAAAGTAAATAATAGAACCAACAGCATAGGCTGCATAAAAAGCTAAATCAACTAATTGCGATTGAAATTGAGTTAAAGTAAATTTATCTTTAAATAAGGGAATTAAAATTCCATTACTAGCTGCCACAAATCCCCAAAAGAAAAATACACTGATAAGCGCTACAAAAGATGATTGTAATTTTTGCATAAAATAGTTTTAATAGTTACCTAAGGTAAAGGTTTTAGTGTGGGTTCATTTTTAATCCTAAACCCATTTATTAACAACCTTCTTTTTACTACTTATTGGGTAAATTCGTAATTCGTAATTCGTAATTCGTAATTTCACAACATGCAATTACTTACTCCAACAAACTGGCAAGACTACGAATTAATAGATTGTGGTGATTTTGAAAAATTAGAACGTTTTGGTAAATACATTACCATTCGTCCCGAACCACAAGCAGTTTGGAAGAAACGCTATTCTTACAGCGAATGGGAAAAACAAGCACATGTAAAATTTGTACCTAAAAGTAGTTCAAGCGGAGAATGGAAAGCTTTGAAAAAAATGCCAGATCAATGGACCATCAATTATCCATTAGGTAAAACTGAAATCACCTTGCGTTTAGGATTAACATCATTTAAACATGTTGGTGTGTTTCCTGAGCAAGCTTGTAATTGGGATGTGATATATGATTATTTGGTAGATTTAGAAAAACCTAAATTCTTAAATTTATTTGCATACACAGGAGGCGCTAGTATTGCTGCAAGAGCAGCAGGGGCTGATGTAACACATGTAGATAGTATTAAGCAAGTGGTGAATTGGGCAAATGAAAATATGCAAAAATCAAATTTAGATAATATCCGTTGGATGATTGATGACGCTTTAAAATTTGTAAAAAAGGAACAACGTAGAGGAAATTTATATCAAGGTATAATTTTAGACCCACCTGCGTTTGGACATGGACCAAATGGCGAGAAGTGGAAACTAGAAGATAATATTTTAGAAATGATTGATAGTGTTTTAGAAATCGTTGATCCTAAACAGCACTTATTAATTTTAAACGCCTATTCATTAGGATTTTCAGCACTTGTACCAGAAAATTTATTGCAACCATTTGCTGCAAAACATAAATCTAATTTAAGTATTGGCGAATTGTATTTGAATGCAAAAAGCGGTGTTAAATTACCATTGGGTGTTTGGGGAAGATTAGAAAAAAAAATAATGTATGCACATTGATATCATTACGGTTCATCCGCCTTTATTAGAAAGTCCTTTTAGTCATAGTATTTTAAAACGCGCGGCTCAAAAAGGCTTAGTTACTGTTAATGTGATTGATTTGCGTGAATATGGAATTGAACCTCACCGAAAAGTAGATGACTATGCGTTTGGTGGAGGTGCTGGTATGGTAATGATGATTGAACCTATTGCCAATTGCATCAATGATTTAAAAAAACAGCGTACTTACGACGAGGTTATTTATATGACTCCTGATGGAGAAACCTTAAAACAAAACACCTGTAATCATTTATCTACTTTAGATAATATTATGGTGTTATGTGGGCATTATAAAGGAATTGATGAGCGCATTAGAGAGCATTTTATCACGAAAGAAATTTCTATTGGAGATTATGTATTAAGTGGAGGAGAGCTACCTGCGGCGGTTTTATGTGATGGCATTATTCGTTTAATTCCAGGAGTGTTAAACGATGAAACATCAGCCTTGTCAGATTCTTTTCAGGATAATTTATTATCGCCACCTGTTTATACTCGTCCAGCAGATTATAATGGATGGAAGGTTCCTGATATTTTAACGAGCGGAAACACCAAAAAAGTGGAAGAGTGGAGGCACGAGCAATCTATTGAAAGAACAAAAATTCGTCGTCCTGACTTGCTGTTATAAGGCTCTTTCTACAAACATTGTTCTGTTAATTATTCATTTTTATATTTCGATTGCGTTTTTATATACTGCTTATTTTTAGTAGATATTAAAATAAGTAAACGTGTCGAATAGAACTGCTTCTCAAAAATTAAAAACATCTTCGGTTACTGTTGTCATTAGTTTGGCATTGGTATTATTTATGTTGGGTCTTTTAGGCTTGGTGGTAATTAATGCTAAAAAATTATCTAACCACATTAAAGAAAACGTTGGGTTTCAGGTGGTTTTAAAAGACACTACAACTCAAGCAGAATTAGATATTTTAAAGCAAGATATTGGATCTTCAGCATTTACCAAACAGGTTGATTACATTAGCAAAGACGAAGCTGCTAAAAAATTACAAAAAGATTTAGGAGAAGATTTCATTACCTTTTTAGGCTATAATCCATTGCTATCATCGTTAGATGTAAAGTTAAATTCAGACTACGCGAACATTGATAGTTTAGCGGGTTTTGAAAAACAAATCATGCAAAAACATTTTGTGAAAGAAGTCATCTATCACAAAGATATGATTAAGCAGGTGAATGATAACGCTAAAGTGATTAGTTTATATATTTTAATTTTTAGCGGTTTGTTATTAGTGGTAGCTATTGCTTTAATTAATAACACTATTCGTTTATCTATTTACGCCAAGCGTTTTTTAATTAGAACCATGTATTTGGTTGGAGCTACACAAGGCTTTATTCGAATGCCATTTATTTTAAAAGGTGTTCGTCAGGGTGTGATTGCAGGCCTATTAGCAGGATTTTTATTAGCTGGTTTTTTAGTATTGAGCACAAATTATATTCCTGATTTAATGCAGTTACAAGATCCAAATTTACTCGCGGTATTATTTGCTGGTATTGTAGCCTTGGGTGTTTTAATTTCTGGATTAAGTGCAGCGCTCTCGGTAAGTAGATATTTGCGTTTAAAAACAGACGATTTATATTTCTAGATTATAAAACTAAACAATATATATTTTAAGCTAGGTATTTTAACCTGTACAATATGTTTAGTTTGTTTATTTGCCTTTCGTAAACAACAGCCATCTACTTTAGTTATCCCTTCAGGAACAACTATTGTAGAGCGTTTTTCGCCTCCGCCTAATTATACTAGAGTAGTATCTGAGAAAAATTCATTTGCTCATTTTTTACAAAATACATCTTTAAAGCCACATGGCACTATAGTGCATTACTATAGTGGTGAAGTAAAATCCAATAAAGTAGCGGCCGCTGTTTTAAGTTATGATGTGGGAAATAAAGATTTGCAACAATGTGCAGATGCTGTGATGCGTTTGCGTGCCGAATATTTGTATAAAACCAAACAGTTTGATGCTTTGCATTTTAATTTCACTAATGGCTTTAATGCTATGTACAGTAAATGGCGAAGCGGCTATCGTATTGCAGTGAAAGGAAACAATGTGAATTGGGTAAAAACAACTAAAGAAAGTGAATCATATCAATCGTTCAGAGAATACTTAAATGTAGTTTTTACTTATGCAGGCACTGCTTCTTTAACAAAAGAATTAAAGCAAATTACTTTGACTCAAATGCAAATTGGAGATGTATTTATTAAAGGCGGTTCACCTGGTCATGCCGTAATTGTTGTGGATATGGCAATGAATCCTAAAACCAACAAAAAAGTATTTATGATTGCTCAAAGCTATATGCCAGCGCAGGACATTCATATATTGATTAATACAAACAAACCTGCTATTTCGCCTTGGTATGATTTAGTAGAAACAGCCGCTGAAATTGAAACTCCTGAATGGACTTTTGAAAGAAATCAATTGAAACGGTTTTAAGTAAAAAAGACTGCCTTTTCAGACAGTCTTTAAGTGGGGTAAATGAAGGGGCTCGAACCCTCGACCCTCGGTACCACAAACCGATGCTCTAACCAACTGAGCTACATCTACCATTTTGGGCTACAAATGTAATAATTTTCTTTTATATGCAAGAAGTTTTGTAAAATTTATTTTTTATAGTTCACCATATAATGTAAGCCTACAGACTCTTTACGTCTAATAGCATGCTTAATAATCAAATAACCAATACAAATTAAGTTACGCAATTCGCATAGTTTTTGGGTAACAGTGGTTTTTTCGTAAAGGGCTTCGTTTTCTTTATATAAAATCTCTAAACGGTCAAAAGCACGCTGTAAGCGCAATTCGGAGCGAACAATACCCACGTAATTACTCATAATTTGTTGTACTTCGCGCTGTGATTGGGTAATTAAAATCATTTCTTCGGCGTGTTCTGTTCCTTCTGCATCCCAATTAGGAATCCCTTCTTTATATGAAATTTGAGAAAGGCTTTCAATGCCTTTTTTAGCAGCACGATGAGCAAAAACAACTGCCTCTAACAAAGAATTGCTAGCCAAACGGTTAGCCCCATGTAAACCAGTGCAAGCACATTCACCTACTGCAAATAAGTTAGCTAAAGTGGATTGCCCTTCTTTATTCACTAAAATACCACCACATAAATAATGCATGGCAGGCACTACTGGAATCATTTTCACAAATGGGTCAATGCCCAATTTCATGCACTTTTCATAAATGTTTGGAAAATGTTCTATAAAGGCTTTTCTATCAATATGTCTACAATCTAAATACACAAAATCTTCACCTCGTGTTTTTAGCTCATTATCAATGGCTCTTGCAACAATATCTCGTGGCGCTAAAGATAAACGCTCATCGTATTTTTGCATAAACTCTTTTCCATCCATGGTTTTTAAAACAGCGCCAAACCCGCGTATGGCTTCTGTAATTAAAAAACTTGGATGTTCCCCTGGATTGTATAAAGACGTAGGATGAAATTGTACAAATTCCATATCACGTACTCTGCCTTTAGCCCGGTAAACCATAGCAATACCATCGCCAGTAGCAATAGTTGGGTTGGTGGTGGTTGCATACACATGCCCTGCGCCACCTGTTGCCATTAAGGTAATTTTAGAAAGAACAGTGTCTATTTTTTGAGTTTTTGTATTCAAAATATAAGCACCAAAGCACTGTATATTTTCGGAATGAGAAGTCACCACTTCGCCTAAATGATGTTGAGTAATAATATCAATAGCGTAGTGATGATCGAGAACAGTAATATTTTTATGTTTACGAATTTGTGCAATCAGCGCACGTTCAATTTCGTAACCAGTAATATCCTTATAATGTAAAATACGATGTTCGGAGTGCCCGCCTTCTTTAGCTAAGTCATAAGAACCCTCTTTGTTTTTATCAAAGTTGGCTCCTAGTTCAATGAGTTCGCGTACACGTTCTGTTCCTTCGGCTACTACAATTCTCACCGCTTCTTCATCACATAATCCTGCTCCTGCAATTATAGTATCTTGAATATGTTTTTCGACAGTGTCTTTATCGTGCCATACAGCGGCAATACCACCTTGTGCGTATTTTGTATTCGATTCGTCTTCGTTACTTTTGGTAACAATATATACAGTGCCATGTTCGGCCACTTTAAGTGCATAACTTAAACCAGCAATGCCGCTACCTATAATTAAGAAATCTACTTTTTGTTGCATGCTTTATTTTTTAAGTAATCGAGCCACATATTTCCCTACAATGTCAAATTCTAAATTAACAACATCGTTTACTTTTAAATGTTTAAATACAGTGTTTTCAAAAGTATAAGGAATGATACAAACTGAAAATGAATCGTCTTTCGAATCTACTACCGTTAAGCTTGTTCCATTAATAGTGATACTTCCTTTTTCTACAGTCACGTTTCCTAATTGACTGTTATATTTTATGGTATATGTCCAACTGCCTTGATTATCACTAATAGAAGTAACAATACCTGTTTGGTCCACATGTCCTTGAACGATATGCCCATCAAATCTTCCATTGGCTGGCATGCAACGTTCTAAGTTTACATAATCGCCTACTTTCAAATTCCCTAAGTTGGTTTTTTGTAATGTCTCATCAATAGCCGTAACTGTGTATTGATTGCCTTTTATTTTAACAACCGTCAAGCACACGCCGTTGTGCGCCACACTTTGGTCTATTTTTAACTCGTGAGTAAAAGCACAACTAAATGTAAAATGAACATTTGTATTTTCTTTTTCAATTGCTTCTACTTTTGAGAGGCCTTCTATAATTCCTGTAAACATATTGCAAATATAGTAAACTTAAAAAAACGCCCTTACTTGAGCCCCACCAATATTTATAATTCTACTATCAGGAGATTTTCGGCCATTATAGTTAATACTAATTTGAATATTGTTGGTTAAGTTACGTTGGTAGCTTAGTTCCCAAGTGTAGTTATATCCTATTTTTAATGCGTTTAACATTTCATAAGCAAGAGGGGTGTTTTCTAAGTCGTTATAGGTAATATTAATAAAATCTGCTTTGCCAGTTAAGCTACCTTTTTCAACTTGATTATATTTTAACTCTAAACCAATATCATTTAGCTCTGCTTTTTGAAAACCTTCAACAATAATGTTTTGTTTTTTATTGTGTTTATATAATACACTAATCCTAAAGGCAGTATTAGGCTGGTAACTTAATTTTTGTTCTAAATCATACGATTCGATTTTATAATTACGAGTTGAGAAAAAACCTGACTCAGCTTGTTTTATGCCATAGATGTTAATGCTATTTAAGCTCCACGCTCTTGTCATATTCCATCTCCACTTCCATTCGTGAGTGGTATTACCTCTTGTTTCGAAGCCATTAGTTAGTAATTGTTTGCCTAAATTATTTTGGTATGTGTAATCTGTTCCAAACACAGCGGCACTTTGATTGAAAAATAAACTTTGTCGAAATGAATAATTTAAAGAAGTTAATAGTGAATCATCTAAACGAACATCTATAGGATTAAATGTAAATAACTGCCCGTTGTCGTTTGATTTTTTATCTACTCGATAAACTGTTTGTGTGGCAAAACGGCTGATAAATTTAAGTGCATTACTTGCACTGTCTTTTAAAAACACCGATGGTCTAAGATTTAATGAAAAACTAAATTGATCGTGTAAAGCTTTCACATACTGATTGGTTGGCGTATATACTCTTATGTATAGAGCTTGATCAGCAAATTGTGCAATTTCAAATTCGTTTAATTCTTTAATGCCATTATCATTATAATCTTTCCAGGCATATGTTCCTTGGCCAGCTGCTACTAATAAATAATAGTATTCTTTTTTGTTTTCTAAGCCATATCCTGTTTCGTAAAACATACTAGAACTAATAAAGCCCTTCATTAAGCGAGGCGAATATTCAATGCGGCTTAATAAGGTATTATCTGGTTTTAAAAATAATGGATTTGCATTTTTTAGTTGTAACTCTCTGTAGGTAAAGATTACTGAAAAAGGGTTGTTTCTAATACTATTTATATTAGCAGAAAAACCGATGTTTTGTGCAAAGGTTGAATCTTTTAAAATCGAGTTGTAAGCTTGCTTATCTCTTCGCTCACGATAAAATACTTTATATAAATTTCCACTAGTATCTTTATTAGTGATATTTCCTTCCCATTCCCAAAACTGATAACTGCGAGGTAATAAACTGTCTGAAGTGTTTTTTCTGAATTCATTTTGTTCAAACTCATCTAAGTAGTTTAACTTAAGTTTCCAAAAAGATTGGGAGAATGATGTTTTGTGACGATAAAAATTGCTCAACTGAGAATTGTAATTACTCGTTAAATAAGAACCATTATAGTTTAAGCTATTAGTTTTTGTATTGTAAAAACTATTCACGCTATGCTTCAATCCTTTATAAAAAACACCTTCTTCAAAAAAGTTAAGGCCATATAATAATTTTAATTTATTATTTTTTTGAATCCCCACTTGCGCAAAACCTACATGTTGATCTGTGTTAATAGGCGCAGAGGTTGGACGGTTCCAGTCACGTTCAAATTCAATAGCTCTATAACGCTCAATAGGGTTAAAAAACTGCTGTACGTATTCGTATCCTAAATTATAAATGGCATTTAAGGTTTGTTTTTTTTCTGGATCATTTTTTATAAGGCTTTGATTATTACTATTTATTTTAATTCCATATCCATCATCGTTTTCTGAATTAAACCTGCTAAAGGTGTTAATATCGTTTTTTGTATATACGCCTTCTATGTCTAAATCATGATTTTTATTAAACTGGTAGTTTATTCCAGTTGTAAACATTTGTTTTTTCTTTGGAGTTACTAAAGGAATTAGTGGCTCGTAATTTCCCTGTAAAACGCCACCAACAGGGGCTACCCATCTGTAAACTTTACCGTTAGCAGTAGTTGACACTTGAATATAGTAGCCGTTGTTTTCGCCAACATAACTATATTTTACGCGGTACTTTGCACTATCGGCATTGGTTGAATATAAATAAATTCCTGTATAGGTGATAGAGGCCACGGTAGTATCTTTTTTCCAATAAAATACATCACTGGTATTAAAGTCTACTAATTCGGCGCCACTGGTTACCGCTTTGTTTAAGGTATCGCCCACATTAAACATGGTTAGTTTTTGTGATTCAGTTAATGTTTGTTGCAGGGTTTTATTTTTGTTGTCTTGCTCTCCAAAAAAATTGAAACGCACTTTTAATTTTTCCGATTCAATTTCTTCGCTAAAAAAGTAGAGTGAGCGAGCGTAATTTCTCTCAGCGTATTGAAATTCAGCAATAATACGTTTGTCTTTAGTAATAATTTGTTTGGCAGTAAAGGTTAGTTCGGCGGTATTGTAATCAATAATATAATCATTTTCTTGACCGCGCTGCAGCAATTTTCCATCAATATATATTCGTTCGGTACCAGACAGTACAATAATAAATTGTTCGTTATCGGCTCCTCTTAACCTATATGGTCCTTGGTTATTTTCAATCCCTGGAATAATATTTCTTGCAAATTTTCCTCTACTAACCGCACCACTTACTTGGGTTTTAAAAACTACAGGTTTTTTATTCATCGTATCGTTGTAGTTGTTTGCAAAGTATGCTCCTTGTGCACGTTTATAAAAATTCATAAAATAACTGTTTGGGCGCTGCAGCTGAAAATCTCCAACTATTAATTTCGAACTTTTATTAGAAAGTTGAACAAACACTTTATCAAATTCTTGTAACTGAGCAGTTGTTCCATCTGCCTGAAATGGAATGTTATCATCAGTAGCAGCTAATAGCAAATCAACTTCTTGGGTTAGTTTACCACTTACTTGCAAGTTCAAACTGGAGTTTACTACCACGTCTTGATTGTTGCCGAAACTTATACCTCTACTAATGCTTCCGTTTTTATTTAATCCGTCGGATACAAAAGATTCACTGGCTGGAGCAGACCCAGCAAAAGCTAAAGTAAGAGGATTAATTGGTAATGATAAATCTTTTGTTAGTTGCGAAGTGCTTTGATGATAATAAGATCTTTCGAAATTGTAAGGAAAGCTTTTATAGCTTACAAACACTGGGTCAGTAGGTTTTACTTTAAAAACAATAGCTTTTAATGAGTAGTTTATTTTATAAGTGGCTGTATCTAAAGGAGTATTTTTAGTGGTAATTTTAATCGTGCTTGGCATTAAACTTAAGCTATCAAGATAAAGCGTATCGGACTTTACAAAGTAATATTTTTGTTTTAGGTTCGTTTGAGATTGAGCGGATAAAAAAAATCCACACAATACTGTAACTATAAAAATAAATCTAAAACTCACCATGCTTATAACGGTTTATAAATATAGAAATTGTATTTTTAAACCTTAAATTGATTTTAATATGAGAATTATAACATACAACGTAAATGGCATTCGTGCAGCCATGAATAAAGATTTAGTAGGTTGGTTAAAAGCTGCAAACCCAGATGTATTATGTTTGCAAGAAACTAAAGCTACACCTGATCAAGTAGACGAGAAGGCATTTGAAGATTTAGGTTATCATCTATATTGGTATTCTGCACAAAAAAAAGGGTATAGTGGAGTGGCTATTTTTTCTAAACTAAAGCCAAAACATGTGGAGTATGGCTGTGGGATTGAGAAATACGATTTCGAAGGTCGCATCATTCGTTTAGATTTCGAGCAATGTTCAGTAATGAGTGTTTATCATCCAAGCGGAAGCAGTGGAGATGATAGACAGGCATTTAAAATGCAATGGTTGGCTGATTTTCAATTGTATATCAATGATTTAAAAGCTAAAATCCCTAATTTAATTTTATGCGGCGATTACAATATTTGCCACAAACCAATAGATATTCATAATCCCAAATCAAATGCTAATACTTCGGGGTTTTTGCCTGAAGAAAGGGAGTGGATGGAGCAATTTATTCAGTCTGGTTTTATCGACTCATTTAGGTATTTTAATCAGGAACCTCACCAATATAGCTGGTGGAGTTACAGAGCGGGGTCGAGAGGAAAGAATTTAGGATGGAGAATTGACTATAATTTAGTAGCCAATCACATGGACAAACACCTCAAGCGAGCGGTTATTTTACCTGATGCAATGCATAGCGATCACTGTCCTGTGATGGTAGAAATGGAATTTTAACAAATTCCCGTACTTTTTTTAGTTATTTTAGATTTTTAGGTTATATTTGTGTTTACTATAAACTTATGTACTTAGGTATGAGAAAAATATTTATTCCACTAGTAGCAAGTGTTTTAACACTTAGCTTAGCTTCATGTTCAGATGATACGAAAGATAGCCACGGCGGTAGCGAAGGTAAAGGAGGCGTTTACATGGGCGGAGTTATGCGCTTAAACGAGGTTGAAGCCTTTAAAAGCTTGAATCCAATCGCAGTCAATGAAATTGTTGGTTTTCATATTGGATGTCAGTTATTTGAAGGATTAGTAAAGTTTGATCAAAACGACTTATCAATTAAATCAGCCATTGCTCGTTCTTGGGAGAGTAATGAAAACCAAACAGAATGGACTTTTCATATTCGTCAAGGAGTTATGTTTCATCCAGACGCTTGTTTTTCTGATGGAAAAGGGAGAGAAGTGAAAGCTAGCGATGTTAAATATTGCTTTGATAAATTATGTACCGCTGATCCAAACAACGCACAGTTTGATGTAACTTTTAAAGATCGTGTGGTTGGTGCTAACGAGGCCTTTGATGCTTCTAAAACAGGAAAAGCATTAAATGTTTCTGGAGTAAAGGTTATTAACGATACAACATTAGCGATTTCTTTAAAATCGCCATTTGCTGGTTTTTTAAATGTATTAGCGATGCCTGGATGTTGGATTTATCCTAAAGAGGCTGTTGATAAATATGCGTTAGATTTACGTATTCACCCAGTTGGTACTGGCCCTTTTCAACTAGAAACAGTGAAAGAGGGAGAAGTATTAATTATGAAGAAAAACCCTAATTACTATGGTGTAGATAAAGATGGAAATAAATTACCATATTTAGATGGGTTGAAATATACTTTTATTCGTGAGAAGAAAGCTGAGATTTTGGAATTTAAATCTGGCAACTTAGACATGGTGTATCGCTTACCAGTTGAGGTTTTTCATGATATCATGGGAGATTTAGAACATGCGAAAGATCGTAAAACTGAGTTTCAAATTTTAAACTCACCTGCATTTAATACAAATTATCTTGGTTTTAATTGTGCTAGCGCTGTGTTTAATAAAAAAGAAGTTCGTTTAGCATTTAATTTTGCCATTGATAGACATAAAATCGCTGACTTTACTATTCAAGGTGAAGGTACTTCAGCAGATTATGGTATTGTTCCTTACGTTGAGGCTTTTGAAAAAGATGGATATGATTTTAAAGGATTAAAGGGCTATACTTTGGATGTTGCTAAAGCTAAGGATTACATGAAAAAAGCCGGATTCCCAGACGGTAAAGGTTTCCCTAAAGTTACTTTAGAAATTAATGGTGGTGGTGGTGATAGAAATATCTTAATCGCTGAGGTTGTACAAAAGATGTTGAAGGAAAACTTAAATGTAGATATCGAAATAAACACAGTGCCTTTAGCTGAACATCTTGAAAATGTAACTTCTGGAAAATCAGATTTCTTCCGTTTAGCATGGATTGCTGATTATCCAGATCCAGAAACATTTTTAACTATATTTTATGGGAAACACGTTCCGGCTGGAGCTACTGAAAAATCTTTTATTAACTACACACGTTTTAAAAATGCAAGATTTGATTCTTTATTTGCGGCGTCATTTATTGAGCCAGATAAAGCAAAACGTTATACATTATTATCTAAAGCTGAACAAGTAGTATTAGATGAAGCGCCGTTTATGCCAATTTTTTATGATGATAACTACCGTTTAGAGCAATTAAACGTTCGTAATTTCCCAGAAAACGCTATGAACTATATGGATTTATCAGTGGTATACTTAATACCAAAAGATAAAATGCCAAAAAAATAATTTTGAATTTAATTCGAAACAAAAAATCCCGCTGCAAAAACAGCGGGATTTTTTTATTCGTATCTTTAGCTTATGAGATTGTTTTTGCTTGGATTTATTTTACTGTTTTGTTTTGTTTTTGAGGCTCAGAACCTAGTGCCTAATTCTAGTTTTGAAAACTTGACGACCTGTAGTTCATCTGTTATGGAAAACGCATCGCCCTGGTGTAGCGTAAATCCAGCAGGAGTTTTAAATACATGTATTTCGCATCCTGTTTTTTCAGTGCCTTCTCAAACTTTCTCTCCAGGTTATCCTAGTTATCAAATGCCTTATTCTGGGAATGGTTATGCCACATTTGGCTTTATCTATCCAACAATAACAGCATCCGCAAGGTATCCACAGGTTAAGTTAACAGATACCTTAAAGTCAGGAAAAATATACTGTGTTACTTATTATGTGAGTTTATGGAATGATTGTAAATACAGTGCTGATAAAATGGGAGCCTTGTTAACAGCAACGCCATTTAATTGCACGGTTACAAGTCAAAATTTGTATACAGGTTATACGCCACAAGTAGTAAGTCCCAGTGGTTATTTGTATAACGATACATTAAATTGGCAAGAAGTAAGCGGTACTTTTACAGCCGTTGGAAATGAAGCCTACTTAACCATAGGTAACTTTTTCCCTAACACAGCTCATACGTATAGTATCAGTTATCCGGGTGGCGTGAGGCAGTTAGCGGAGTATTATTTAGATGATGTAAGTTTAGAAGAAGTGCAAATTGCCAAAGCCAAAAATGATACGTTGATTATGCAAGGAGATAGTGCAACGATTGGTTTAAATAATAGTGAAGCAGCCTTATTTAGTTGGCAACCAATAGCAGGTTTAAGTTGTACTAATTGCCCTAACCCAAAAGCAAGCCCAAGCGTTACAACTACTTATACGGTTACTAAAACGCAGTGTAAAAGTGTAACCAGTGATGTGATAACGGTAACGGTTAGCCCAGTGGGAGTGTCGGAGGCTGAGGCCCTCGAAGCCGGAGTGAAGTTAGTTCCAAATCCTGTAAATGATATTTTAAATATAAATTTTAAATCTAATGAGATGCTGAAACAAGTTCAGCATGACTGTACTATAAAAATAACAGATGTGTTGGGTAAAGAAGTTTTACAAACAGGATTTAAAGAACAATTAAATATTTCACATCTCGAAACAGGAATTTATTTTGTTTCTATCCTACAAGGCAATAAAAGTTTAATAACGAAGAAGGTTGTTAAGGAATAACATCCCCGGTCCTGCGGCCACCCCATTGTAAGGGGGAAATATTAGTGCGCAAAATCAAACTTACATACGATTTTTATTTTTCTACTGTAGATATAGATGAGTTGAAAAAGATGTGAGGGTACAAAATGGCATTTTAAAATTTAGCGTATAAATCAAATAGCATCAAATGCGGTAGCATGTGCGAAGATTTTATGGGCTGTTCGCGGAGCGCTTCATAGAATCAGTTTGATGTTATGCAGATTTTAGCTAAATTTTAAAGAGCCTTGATTTTTTTGTTTCTTTTTTATCAAGAAAAAAGAAATTTTTATTTTTTGTATTATAAAATCACTAGAACAGTTTTAAAATACTTTTGCAGCCAAAAGTATTCAAAAGCTTTTGATTTTGTGATAGGCAATTCGTTCCGACCGCTGCTAAAATAAATCCTCTTGCGCATGCCCGCGCTTCATTCATTTTACAGCTATTGCTGCACAAAATCAAAACTTAACATCTCATGTTTTACTTTTCTAAAGTAGATATAGATGAATCGAAAAAAAATGTGAGTGGATTAAACCCGCGTTAGGGATGCAAGCGTAAATCCTTTTTGGTGGCTGATCACGCTTTGGCGTGACTCGAAGCCCAAAAAGATTGAAGCGACAGCCCGACCGCTTTTCGCGGTAACGCCCAATCATTTTAATTAATCAATAGCTTGGTATCGTTTTTATTTTTTTGATGCCTAAAAGCGAGTGCTTATCAATACAACTTCACTTTATATTTATCAGCCATTTTTAGCAATTGCTCATCACTTACTTCGTGCACGTTTTGATGTCCATGGTAATTTTCAACGGTTACAACAAAAAGTGCATATTTAAATTGTGAAGCTAATTTAAAATAGGGCTCTAGTTCCCAATCCATCGTAAAGGTATTATGTACCAGTATTTTTGGGATGGCTTGTTGCATGGCATCATTGGTTAACGCCTCACATTGCTTATAAGCCAAGTGGTTGTTTTGAAAATTAAAAATATACTCGCCAGTTACTTCATCCGTAAAATAATCATCTACCGAAAATACTGGATACGTATTGTTTTCGGAGAGTAATTTTGCTAAGGTTGTTTTACCACTGCCTGGCAAACCACGTAATAATATAAGGGCATTTTGTTGCGTCAAATTCATCGATGCACAAATGTAATTTCTTTTATTAAATATTAAAACATTGTTTTAGCATGTCGTTGATATAAGAAAGCAGCAGGCGTTACCATTCGGAAAGTGATTTCAAAACCTCCTTTAGCGTTACTTGCATTTACTAATTTAGAGGTATTGATATCGTAACTAAATCCTAATGCAAATCTACCAGTTTCAAGTAAAATAGATGTAATCACTGCATCACCAGTTCGATAATAGGCACCCACGCCAACCGACGAACGCTTTAAAAAGCCTGTATATTTTGAGTCGTCCTTAATGTAATATTTAAACATGGTACCTGCTGTTATTTCTTTTGATAAGCCTTGCATTTGAACTAACCAACTTGGTGCAATACCCATTAGGGTATTAGGAATACCAAACACTAAGTTACCATGAAACACATATTTTCTATAAAGCCTATCAGCAGTGCCATTGGTAAAGTTTTGGTTGGGACGAGTTAAGTGAAAAGCACCAAATCCAATATTTGCATTAATTTGGTCATTTGCAGCAATTGATCTTTCTTCTCTTGAATACGTGTAGGCAATGCCACTTCCTAAATCTCCGTACATAAAACTTTGACGAGAGTAATCTTCGCCAGAAGGCAAACTCGCGTCGTAGGTTGTGCCGTTATATTGAGCATTGTAGATTAATTTTGCTGGATCCATTTTACGTTGCACAAAACCACCTTGTAAACCTAGTGACAGTCGGCTGTTTTTATTTAAAGGAAAAAACATGGCATAGGTAAAATTTGTGGAAAGTGTCCCCATTTTTGAGTCGCCTGCTCGATCATTATATATAGTAATACCACCAGCCATGCGGCCAGTTGACTTCTTAAAAATCATGGATCTTTTTGGATCTACTTTATCCCAATTACTGGCTTTAAATCGACCTTCAAAAGAGATGCCGTAAGATTTGAATGGTGTGGTTACGCTACTCCATTGGTCACGATAAACAGCAGATACTCGCATCACATGATTGGCACCAGCAAGGGCAGGATTGAGTAATAAAGGATTTTCGTTGAATTGAGAAAAATGAAAATCCTGAGATGATAATGAGTAACTCATGAAGCATCCAAGTACTAGTATAAATTTTTTCGTTTTCATTTTTCTATTTTACCAATGTTACATTTCCTTTTCTAATAATTTCTCCTACATCTTTAATAGAAGCTTTGATGTAATAAACAAATACATCTGGATTTAAAGGTTTGCCTCTAAATGTTCCATCCCAACAAAAGTCGGCTTCTTCTGATTCGTATATTTTTTCTCCCCATTTATTGTAAATTGCTACATAAAAAACTGTCACACATTTTTTCCAACCTTCTAAGCAAAAGTTATCATTTTTGCCATCACCATTAGGACTAAAGGCATTTGGAGCTGAGTATTCAGAATTACTAACACAATCAGTTTCTACAAAAACACTTACGCATGATATATTAGTACATGAGCCTATAGTAGTTAAGGCACAATAGTCGGTAGATACTGTTGGTGATGCAATTGGATTTGAACATGTTGTGCAACTTAAACCAATGGTTGGTGTCCATACAACATTTGCCCCAAGTGGAATTAAAGCATCTAATTGTGTGCTCTGTCCTTCTAGTATGGTAACGTTTGCTCCAACATCTACAGTTAATGTTCCTACTGAATTGACATTTGTAAATCCAGTAGCAGTACAACCAGCTCCATCTGTTATTAAAACACTGTAAGTTCCAGAGGATAATCCAGAAGCAGTTGCACTATTAGTGTTGGTACTCCATAAGTACGTTATAGTGCCATTACCTCCAGTTGCAATTGCTGTGGCTGTTCCATCATACAAGCCACAATTTGCTGGCGTTGAGGTAACAGTAACAATAATTGGTGGCGGCTGTGTAATGTTAATCGTAATAGTACTAATACATAAAGAGGCATCGGCAACAAACACTGTATAATTACCTCCTGCTAATCCAGAAGCAGATGATGCATTTCCTCCTGTTGGAGTCCATGTGTAGGTGTATGGTCCGGTTCCAGTTGCATTGATATTTGCCGAACCATTAGATGTATTACCACAAGATGCGTTAGATTGAGAAGTAACAGAAAGTGACGGTCCTGTTCCTGAAGTATTAATAGAAGTGTTTACCGTTACAGTACATCCCTTACTATCAGTTATAATAACTGAATAGCTACCAGCTGCTAAGCCAGAAATGGAAGTTCCTGAACCTGTTGTTGGTCCCCATGTATAAGTATATGCAGGAACACCACCGTTAGCAGTAACAGTTGCACTACCAACACTTGTTCCGCAACCTGTTGGTGTAGTTGATATTGTTCCTGTAATGCCAGCAGTAGGTTGTGAGATAGCTAACGTTCCTGTACCTGAACATTGATTAGCGTCTTGTACAGTGACTGTATAAATTCCAGCATTTAAAGAAGTTTGTGTAGCGCCTGTTAAGTTACCAGGAGTCCAAGTATATGTGTAAGGGCCAGTGCCGCCAACACTGTTTACAGTGGCTGTTCCACTATTAGTTCCAAAGCACGTAACGCTTCCTTGAGAAACAACAGATAATGTTGGACCACTAACAGAGGCTAACGTTACTACTGCTGAGGTTGAACATCCATTTGCATCAGTAACAGTTACTGTACTGTTTCCTGATGAAAGATTAGAAACTGATGCGCTACTTCCACTATTAGGAGCCCAGCTGTAAGTGTAGTTAGGAGTTCCTCCACTTGCGGTTACCGAAGCGGATCCATTGCTTAATCCGCAACCAGGAGCTGTAGTATTGGATATTGTAGCGCTTATTGAAGTTGTTGGTTGAGAAATAATCACCACAGTTGAGGAAGCACATGAGCTAGCATCTGTAACATTAACTGTATACGTTCCTGCACTTAAACCTGTTTGCGAATTACCAGACAAATTTCCTGGCGTCCAAGTATATGAAAATGGCCCAGTGCCACCAGTAGGATTTATAGTAGCGCTTCCTGTGCTTGCCCCGAAACAGTTTACATTAGTTTGTGATGCTACCGAAAGAGTTGGCCCGCCAGCTGATGTAATATTTGCTATAGCAGATACTGTGCAAGTATTTGCATCCGTAACTATAACTGTATTATTCCCAGTTCCTAAATTTGAAACTCCAGCAGTTGTTCCTCCACTTGGTATCCAAGCATATGTATAACCCGATGTTCCGCCGTTTGCTGTCACTGTGGCGCCACCTGTACTAGAGCCACATCCTGCTCCTATTGTAGCAGAAATAATGGCACTAAGGGAACTAGTTGGCTGAGCAATAATTAATGTTCCAGACCCTACGCAAGAGTTAGCGTCTGAAAGATTGATAGTATATATACCAGCAGCTAAAGCGGTTTGACTAGCGCCGTTTAAATTTCCTGGAGACCAAGTATACGTAAATGGACTAGTTCCACCAGATCCGGCCACAGTGGCAGTTCCAGTGCTTGCTCCAAAACAATTAACGCTTGCTTGTGAAACTGTTGTTAGAGTTGGACCGCCTGTTGAAGTAATATTTGCTACAGCAGTTGCTGTGCAACCTTTACTATCGGTAACAACGACTGTATTGCTTCCTGAATTTAAATTCGAAACGCCTGCATTTGTTCCGCCACTAGGAGACCAAGCATAATTATATCCTGGTGTTCCACCACTAGCGGTAACAGTAGCTCCTCCTGTTCCTCCTGCTCCAGAACTTGCAGATAATGTAATATCATCTACAGCAAATGAAGGATCTGTACCTGCACCATCGTCATTATTTACCCATCTATATCCAATTCTAACATTAGGATTATTATTTGCACTTGCTGGTAAAACTAGTGTTCTTGATCCCCATTGACCTTGTCCGCCGCCACAAATAATTGTTTTTGGCATATTATCTATTTGATTCCAAGTAACACCATCAAAATACCATAATGTTGCATCATCAAGTGTTGTTTGACCACCTTCAATATAGTTAAATGTAAGTGTGATATTAGATTGTCCTGTACAATTTATAATTGGTGATTCAGCCCTTTTATCAGCAGTTACATTGTTGAATCCAATGCCTGTATCATAAGCAGCCCCGCAATCTCCAGCAGGACAAAAGATGAATGCAGCTGGTGAAGTTGAAACATTACCAACATGTAAAGTTCTATTTGTTGTACCTGTTCCAAGACATCCATCTCCACAGTTTCCAGCTCCCATTCCTGATTCAGTTGCGCTAACATACCATTGATTTGCAGAAGCATCATTTAGACCAGTATTAGTTATAGCCCAAGCACCATTAGTTCCAGTATAAGCAGATGCTAAAGCTCCTTGATTGCATCCAACTCCAAAATTCTCTACCCAAAATATTGTAGTAGCTGTTCCGCCTCCACAGCTTGCTGGAGAAGTTGCTGTAATAACTGCTGTTAGCGAACTTGTAGGTTGAGTAATGGTTAAGACTGTTGTTCCAGAACATGCGCTAATATCAGCAACATTGATGGTATAGGTTCCTGCCGCCAAACCTGTTTGACTTGCTCCTGATAAATTTCCAGGATTCCAAGTATAAGTGTAAGGACCAGTTCCACCCGTTGCATTGACTGAGGCTGATCCAGTACTAGCTCCAAAACAATTAACGCTTGCTTGAGATACAATTGACAAAGTCGGTCCGCTGGCAGAACTAATTGTTGCAACAGCAGTTCTTGTGCATCCTTTAGAATCTGTAACGGTTACTGTATTGCCTCCAGCTGCTAAATTTGAAATTCCAGCAGTTGTACCGCCGCTTGGAGACCAAGCGTAAGTATAACCAGGCGTTCCACCGCTAGCGGTAACAGTCGCTCCCCCTGTGCTAGCACCACAGCTTGCACTGGTTGTTGCTGAAATTACGGCACTTAACGACGCAGTTGGTTGTGTAATGATAACAGTTCCTGTCCCTGTACAATTATTGGCGTCCTTAATAGCAATAGTATAAGTGCCAGCTGATAAAGCAGATTGAGAGGCTCCGTTTAAATTTCCTGGAGACCAAGTATATGTATATGGACCAGTTCCTCCGCTCGTTGAAACACTAGCAGTTCCTGTATTAGCTCCAAAACAATTAACGTTTGTTTGCGAAGCAACAGATAAAGTTAGTGTAGGACAAGTTGGGGTAGAACATGCAGGGATAGAAGCAAGAGATGTAAAAGTAAAAGTTGTACCCGTACCCGTATCAGTTACTTTAATTGGAAACACACCAGCTGCTGGCGCAGTTACTGAAGTTCCAGTGGCAGACCATGTTGGAACAGTTGTTCCTGCGCAAATAAAAGGAATACAATTGCCGCCAGGACAAGCTGCGCAACTAACAGATGTTGATGTGCTTGCTAAAGTATAAGTTCCACTTCCCCCGCCAACATTTAAAGTCCCTCCGTTTAAACATAATGTCACGGTGCCGCAAGATAAAACATTTACTGTCACAGAGCCAACACCACAGGCAATACTATATGTAATTACATGCGAGCCTATTCCAGCTGTAGCAGGATTAAATGTTCCAGTTGTTGCATTGGTAATCCCTGGACCACCCCAAGTCCCACCAGGAGTAGCAGCTTGTAAATTGAAAGCAGAGGCAGTGGAACATACGTTAGGTGGTTGACAAATGTTTACATCACAACATGTTAAGGATAAAGTATTACAAGCACCAGCACTAATGTGTTGAATAGTCCCAGAACGAGATCCTGTGGAGGATGTTCCAGTTGAACCACAAGCTATAATATTACCACCAGTTGTTACGTGCACGTCATAAACGTTGTAAGTTGTAGCATATGATGCTAATTGAGCTAAAGAGTTACCGTCAAATTTTACAACTTGATTTCTAGAACCAACATATACATTTCCACAGGCATCAATATCAATTCCACTGCATTGTACGCTGTTTCCGCCAAATCCTCCAGCAAATCCACCACCAGGAATTGTCACAGAAGATATAATGGCACCTGTAGCCAACGATCGCTTATCTAATCTATCACCTCTATGAGTGTAAACGAAAGAAGTATTTGCTTTAATAGCCATAATACCTGAATTATCATACCTATAGTTTTCGCATTTGTAACCAAAACTGTAAGTGTTTGATATTTTGTAAAGTGCGGAGTTAGGATTTGAACAGTTATTAAATGTTTGATTTAAGTAACCGATAGAATCGTGTGTTAAAAAATAGTAGCGACCATTACCTGAAGGAGCAATCGACCTCACCTCTTGAGTAGGAATTAAAGCGCCATTTGTTACTCGGATACTACTGAGAACATTTCCATTTGCCATGTTCATTTCATAAACGAAAGGTTGTGGAGGCAATGTATTTCCAGTCCCACCAATTACTAATCTTGTTTGATCACAGTTAAAAGTAATATTCCAAAATTCTGTTGACGCAAATAAACCACCTGGACTAGCATTATTCCATACAACAGCACCAGCAGTTGAAACTCTTACTATTTGAGCGACCGAACCTTGCGTAACGTATGAGTTACCTACATTATCTACAGCAAATGTTCCAAGCCAAGCAGTTGTATCATAAGGTGTGTTATAAGTCCATTGTAAAGCACCAGCGGCATTATATTTTATTAATTGCATTGGCATAACACCACCAATTAAATAGACATTGCCAGCGGCATCAGTTTCGCATTCCCAAACGCAATCCCAGTTGGTGTTAAAGGCAGGAGTTTGTGTCCAGGGGTCAATAACAACAGTTTGAGTATTGTCGTAATTGTTTAATTGAAAAGAAACTGTTTTGCCATTTTTAATGAAGTTTGATGAAATAACAGAAGAGGCATTGTGCTGATAAAAAGATAGAGGAGCGTGGTCAATGATATCGCCAAACTTAGTATCGATGTGAATTTCACCAAGGCTGTTTAATGACACGTGATGATCGTAAACCATTTTTACAAGAGAGGGATCAGCGCCAGGATGAAGTGTGAGGGAGTATTTTAAACCGCTTTTTTCGTGAAATACGTATTCGATATCAATGTTAGGATAAATGTTTTTATAGGTTAATTTTTTATATCCCTTAATATTTGATTCGTTTTTATATTCTCCATTAGTTTGTTTAAAATAATAACTATGATAGTCAGACGTTACATCAGAAGCTATAATTTGGGTATTATAATTAGCATTTTGCCAAAGCATAGTGATTTGATCTTTCTTTACTTTTAAACGACGCTCTTCTTTTTCATGACGAGCATGCGCTTCAGGATCACTCATTGCTTCTTGTCGTTCTCTTTCCAGTTCACGATCGTCCTTTTGCTTTTTTGTAGTTTCAAGTAATGAATAAGTAATACCTTTTTTCGTAAAATATATTTTAGTTCCACCATGGTCTACAGCAAATAAAACAGGGCTAGAGTTATCTGAACCATTCGGAATAGAAAATTGACCTTTATTTTCGATAAAAGCTTTTTGAAAGCCAAATTTCTTTGACCAAGATGATTTATCATTTCCTTGAGCCTTAATTGAGGCAGTTGGAGATAAAAAAACAAATAATGTAATAATCTGTAGTAAAACTGATTTCATGCCTATAAGATTGAGAATTAGTGTTTTGTGTTACCTAACAAATATCTTTAAAATAGGCAAAATAGATTAGGGGGGTAGCCCCTCAAATTGATTGTCTAAAACGTTAAAATAAAAGCCCTTCGGTGAGGAAGGGCTCTGAAATATTTAAAACATAAATTACATTTTGTATCGTAAACTAATTATAATATTTCTTCCTGGAGCATTTATACCACTAGCAAAAGTACGGTAACGATTATTGGTTAAGTTTTCGCAAGCTGCATTTAAACGTAATGTCTTAGTAATGTTAAATCCTAAGCGGATATTTAAAGTAAACCATGCAGGCATTCCATTAGGCGTTGCGTATTTTAAATTATCTTCTCCACTTGGACTGTAATCTGCAATTGTTTTTTTACCGTTATATCTTATAAAAAACTCACCATCAATATTTTTAGCTTTGTATAGTATACTTGTTTGCCCAAAGATAGGAGCGATATGATCTAAAGGAATTACTGTGTCCTTTTTTGTATCTGTGTATCTGCCGTATGTATAATTTAAAACGCTTTTAAATGACAGATGTTCATTAAAATCAAACTGCACGCCACCAGATAAACCTAAAATGTATGCATTATCTGCATTTTGAGCTGCTTGTACTTTACTCTTAACGCCTTGGTAAGTTGCAGAATCGTTTCCGTTAAATTTAAAATCGGTTACGACAAGGGCATTTGTTAAACTCGTGTAATAACCTGTAATATCAAATTTATATTTATTATTTATCACTTTATTTATGCCAAGCTCAAAATTATATGAATATTCGGGTTTCAAATCGGGATTTGGAACTATCACAAATCCTGCAGGAGATTCAAACACTTTTGTCATATCGTCTACATTAGGCGATCTAAAACCTGTATTTGCTAATAAACTTACTTTATAATCATTCTCTGATTTCCATGTAAAGCCCAACGACCCTGTAACAGCCTGATTACTTTGTTTAGCTGTTTTAAAAGGAAATTTAAAAAACGTAGTATCTGTAAAGTTAGCTGTTAAACTTGTATTAGTAAATCTAATGCCATCTGTAATAACAAAGTTTTTATTTACTTCCCAAGCATGAGATAAATAAACAGCAAAGGTATTTAACTTACTTCCTCCATCAGGATAACGTGTTTGCGCTTTTCCTTCGCCCCCTGAAATTATGTTAGTACTATCTGCTTCTGATTTTATATCATTTGCTGTAAATTCTAAACCATAACGCAGCTCGTGTTTTTCTTTAATAACCTTATTGGCATCTACATTAGCAGATAAAACAACTACATCTTCACGCTGAGAAATTCTTGCTGTTTTTTGCCATCTGCGCGTAAACCTATCTTGATCAATTTTTTGATATGCCAAAATTACTTTTACATTATCAGTTATTATTGTTTTTTTATCAAAATTTAAAGTATAAGCACCAAGCAATCTTTTTTGCGGAGCATAACCGTTTTCTGCCCATCTAAATTTTCCTCCCGAATAATCACCATTCATTCTGTCATAGCGAGGCAGGTAGCTTGACGAGCTATATTGAAAATTTAAGTTGTGAGTGGTGTGATTGCCAGTTTTAAGATTAAAACGTTGCATAACATCCATTTGAGAGTAGTTGCTACCTGTTTGTAAATTGTGATTTGAATTTATACTCATGGTGTCACGGCCATTAATTCTTTCTTGAAAATATTTTCTGTCCCAAGTATTTGAGTAGCCATCTAATTTTGTTGAACCACTCATCACATCTCCAAACTCTGAAAAGGTAATATTAGTTAATGATGCAATTTTTTTCCACCCCAAGTTAAAGTCTAAATGACCTGTTTTTTCTTGAACTGCACTTGCATAGCGAACCATGGCATTTGTTTTAACTAGCATTTTATCATCTGAACTAAACTGCGCATTTTTAGTATAAAAATGCATCACTCCTCCTAAAGCATCGCTACCATACATGGTAGATGATGGCCCAAAAACAACTTCTGTTCTATCGAGCATGTTTGGATCAATTGTCATCACATCTTGTAAATGTCCTCCACGATAGATGGCATTGTTCATTCGAACACCGTCAATTACCAAAAGCACTTTGTTTGCTTCAAACCCCCTCATGCTAGGGCTTCCGCCACCAGCCTGACTTCTTTGAAGAAAAACTTGCCCTGTATTTTGCAATAAATCGCCACTCGTAGCAGGGTTCGTGAATTCGATGTCTTTTTGTTTGATGATTTCCATTTGATAGGGCACATCCATTTTAGATTCTGCTGTTCTGTTAGCCGATAATACAATTTCATCTAGATTAACAGACTTTGCAGATAAATCAACAGATACATCGACGCCATCTTTTAGGAGTATTTTTTTGGTACTGTATCCAAATTGATAAACAAATACCGAGTCTTCTTTTTGTAAAGAGGATGCGTCTGCTTTTCCTCTTATATCGGTTTTTACTTGTGTATTATTTTTATCTTGTATAACAACATCTTGTAATGGTTCACGTGACGACCTGTCTCTTATGGTTATTGTTTGTGCGAATGAAGTTACAGAAAACGCACAAAACAAAAGAAGCAAAAGACTTTTTTGCATAATAATTCATTTTTTTAAATTGGAAATAGCAATTCGATAGTTATTGAAAAAAACTAAAGCATTGAAAAATAGCTTTAACTAAACTGTTAAAGCAAAAATGTAATTATGATATTAAGTCGGGAGGAGGAGTTTCTTGATTAAGAACAATTGTTTGAAGCTTAAATAATGTAGAATAATTTTTTATTGAAAAACACTTTATTGGGAAGGGATTAATGTACGTTTCTGAATTCTGAAAGATAGTTTTTAATGCTAAAAATTGTTTAAGAAGATCGAATGGGTTTTTTGTTGAAGAATTTGAGTTGACGGAATAAATAGAGGCAAATTGTTTTTTAAGTTCTGTTTCTTGAAAATCAGAAACTACAGTTAAGTACACTTTACCTTTTTTATTTTCAATATAAACTATGTCATATAGGATACCATTGTATATCACTTCTTTGTTTTCATCTTCCCAAGTAATGGTATTAGAATTTGTAAATAATTGGCTGGGATTAATTTTTATAATTGTTGTAGCGGTTGTTTTTTTATTTAATGAAATATATGATTTAAACTCTTTTTTGTAAGACTGAAGAAAACATTTGTACACAAAAAAACTGCCAGTAGAAAAAACTACGATTAACATTACAGATAATATAAGGGCCGTTTTTTTCAAAAACCAGTGATTTTTATTTTCTAGGTTTAAAAGTATGGATTTTAGATTTCAGAAAGTAGTGTGCTAACCCTCTTTTTTTATAAAAATGATGGAAAAAATAGAGTTTCAATTATTTGGGAGCCTTAAAAAACGTATAGTTTATAGAATAGTAAAAAAGTCCTATAACAAAAAACCCCTTGATAATCAAGGGGTTTTGGTGGTGGGAGATACAGTTCGTCCGCCGCGGCGGACTGTGCCCCAATATTTAAATTTCAAATTTTAACTTTATCCAATCTCTTCCAACGCCTGTTTTTAAATACTTTTCTCTATTCATAGCTTCAGCTCTAGTATCAAATACTTCGTAATGAATCAATCGCCAAGGCCCTTTGTTTTTTGTGAATCCTCCGAGAGTTCCATTATTGTGTTACTCAATTCTCCTTTCTAAATCATCTGTTTGACCAATATACTTAATTAGTCGACTGTCTGAATATATAATATAGGTGTAAAACATAAAAACAAAAAAGCCTCACATTTCTGTAAGGCTTCTCTAATGGTGGGAGATACAGGGTTCGAACCTGTGACCCCCTGCTTGTAAGGCAGGTGCTCTGAACCAGCTGAGCTAATCTCCCGAATCGGGCTGCAAATATAATGGCTTTTTTTAAATCTGCAAAAAATAATTACACTTTTTTCAAAAAAAACTATTTATCGTAATAATATATTTTGATTTGGGCAGCATCCTTTAAAAAATCTATTTTGTGAATAGAGTATCTGTGCACGTTAAAACCAGTTCTAAGCCTCAAATCAGCCAATAACTCATCTTGTTTCCCTTCTTTAATCATTTCTATATTTTCATATAAAATAGTCTTTACACTCTCTTTTTTCATAAAGATATTGCTTTCTAAAAGGTAAGTAATTAGCAATACAACGGCATTAATGCCTACTAAAAAAATGTATTCAATATGATCTGCTGTATCTTTAATTTTTGTAACGGCAGACACTAATCCAAGGGCAATTACTAAGAATAAATAAGTCATATCCTTAATTGCAATTTCTTCGGTTTTATACCTCAACATACTAAATACAGCAAATAAACCAAAGGCTGCTCCCATCGATAAATCCACCTTATTTAATAAAAACGATATTAAAAAGATAACAATATTGAAGATGAAATAGGTGAAAAATAATTCGCGGTGTTTATAGATTGGATAATAAATAAATCGCACTAAAATAAATACAGAGGTTAAATCAATGAATAATCTAATCAATAATTTGGCCGACATTTTTCGAAATTCTTCGAAGCCTGATAGGCTTTCTGTTGCATCAGCTGCAATTTGTAATAACATCATAAATTAATTATTTTTTTTACGTTAGATAGTTTAGGTTTAAAATTATTCTTTTTTACTTCAGGATATGAGCTCGCAATGCCAAAGCAGTATTTACTAATAGAGCCTTCGCGGATATGTTTGTTTCTCATAATAGTAATAAATGGAGAGGCTACTTTACTATCCTGTTTTACTTCAGCAATCACTAATTGATTTAATGTTTCCGATTCGCCTTCCCTATCAAATTCTAAATTCAAATCTAGGGTTAAACGTTCTGCCGAAACTTTGTTTACGAGAGTAATTCTACTATAGTTGATCCAAATTTTTGGTAATAATATCAAAGGGTCAAATGGTAAAGTCTTTTTAAGAAACTCAAATGCTTTTCCTGTATTTAGTTTTGGAACTTCTAGCTCCTTAATTCTTGTTTTTAGAGTTCTTCCTTTATTGTTTTTAAATTTTACTTCTAAAAAACCAATATTACTTTCTACGTAAGTTCTATGCCTGATTTTGTAACGATTCAATTTACCACAATGGTGTTGGTAATACAATGTAAAATTTTGTGTATCAAAGTATAGTGTTTTGTATCGACTAATTCTATTATCGTTAATACTTAAAATTTTGTAATAATTAGTTGCTTCTTCAAGTATTTCTGAAAGGTGAGCGATATTAAAAATAAATTTTGTATCAGTTCTATCCATTAATTTCACACCATCCATTTCGGCTAGTGAAATAGGCATAAACTTATTTAATTTATTTAAAATATCTTGGTTCATCTACTTAGTGATGTATACATATTTTTTCACTGAAATAATTTTTCCTTCGGGGTCTAACGTTTTTCGTTCAATTTTCAATCCTTTATTATCGTAGGTATATATGTGTTTTTTTGTTGGTTTGCCAGAAGCATCAAAATAATTTTCTTCTAATTTATCATTTGATAGATTGTATTTGGTAATTTTTTTCTCAACTAGTTTGTTATTTCCATCATATTGTTCGTCTTCAATTTCATCTCCTTCTTTATTGTATTTTGTTTTATGAATAACTTTAATTGACCCGTCTTTTGTGTAATCAGTCTTTTCAATTTCATTACCATTGGCATCAAATATGGTTTTACTCTCGTTAATTGTTTTTCCATTTTCAACAACAGATACTGCTGAAGCTTTAATTTTATGTTTTTTAACTTCTTTTTTGCTTTGAGAAAAAACTAAAAGTTGACAAAGAAAAAAGAAGATGATCAATAATTTACGTTGCATAAAACATGGATTAAATTAATTGGCTGATATAAAAGTTCCTTTTGAATAGAAAGCTTCGCTTTTAATGTTATAAAAATAAATACCAGGTGAATATTCTGTTGGGTTTATGAAATAAGTTTGGTTGTTTTTTACGTTGGCAGTTTTTATGAGTTTCCCAGTAGCATCAAAAATACTTATTTCCCAAGGATGATTAGAGGAATTATTATTTAATTGGATAATAGAATTTGAGTTTATAGGGTTTGGGAAACAAGATGAAGGGACTTGTTGAGATTTATTTAATTCTTTAATACCAACGAAGTTTGGTGTGCCAGTAGAATACAAATGATGAACATAAATATCGTAATGTGATCCATTTCTTCGATCTTCCCAAGCGTAGATGGCGCCTCCATTTCCATCTGATATTTGGGACGCAAATTCTTGATTATCATTGGCATTAGTTACTACTACTCCTCCAAATGCCCATTGAATAAGCCCTGCGGAATTTAATTTTTGCGAGGTAATATCCCATCCTCCAAATTCTGTGGAGTCTTGCCACGCTATAATGGCGCCTCCATTACCATCTGAAGTGACATTGGGACTAAGTGACTTGGAAGCATTTGAAATAATAATACCATTAACCGCTAGTTGCGCTACTCCTGCTAAAGATATTAATTGCGTGTAAATTTCACTTTTATTTACTCTATCATCTTTCCAGGCTATTACAATACCCGTGTTGCCAATATATTTCATATCAATAGCACTTTGATTATTTGCCGCAGAGCATACAGAAACCCCATTTGAAGCCCATTGCACAAGACCAGCAGAGTTAATACGCTGTGCATATATATTATTATCTAATGCATTTCTTTTATCTGTCCAAGCTATTATAGCTCCGTTAGAACCATCTGGGTCGATACGGGGATTGTTTTGAACATTGATGGCATTGCAGATTACAACACCATTTGCTGGCCATACTGTGTTGCCAGCAGCATCTACTTTCTGCGCATAAATATCATAATCTACATTATTTCGTTTATCTTGCCAAGTAATTATTGCGCCGCCTAATCCATCCGCTTCAATCCTTGGATTAATTTGCGTGTTTGGAGAGGAACATATTGCCACACCACCAGCTGGCCACATTAAAACACCTGATGAATTTATACGTTGCGCGTATATGTCCCAATAAAAATTCAGAGAATCTTCCCATACAATGATTGCCCCTCCAGCATTATCGCTTACAATTTTGGGACTTTGTTGCGAAGTAGTTTTATTACATACAGCTACGCCGTTTGTTGTCCATAAAACATTTCCTGATGAGTCAATTTTTTGCGCATAAATATCATGGTTTCCTGCGCGTCTGTCTTCCCAAGTGATAATGGCACTACCGTTACCTGCCTCAACTATCGTTGAATTTTTTTGAGCGTTGGCACTGTTGCAAATATTTAAACCATATAATGTCCATTTTCTAACTCCACTGGCATTAAAACGTTGCACATAAATATCTTCTTTAGTAGTGGCATCATTCCTATTATCATCCCAAACCATGATAACCCCATTGTTTGAGTCAGAGATTGTATGAACGCTTTTCTGTGATTTTGGAGCGATTGCAACTCCTGTATTAATACTATTATTAGTATTCCATTGTGCAAACGTAGTAAGAGAAATAAGAATGTAAGTACAAAAGAATAGTTTAGACATGATGTAATTTAATATGAAGGTAATAAGTATTTAACTTTAAATTTACTTAAAATAGATTAACATGCAATGTTTATAGAGGAATATTTATAGTTAAAATCTTTAAATAAACTGTATTCTTATACCTATATGTTTTAAATTGTTAAGGTATAGCCTAGTCCTAAAATAAAAATAGATTCGGGAGTTGAAATTGTAAATTCTGTTTGATATAAATAATAAAGATTTACTGAATTTTTCTTGTTTATTTCGTACTCTATGCCTAAAACGTTTCTTACTCGTCGAAACCCATTATCATATAAGGGGCCATCGCCTCGTGGCGCATGAATTTGATAACGAAATTCAATGGAATAGTATGGTGTAATTTTATCCGTAGCAGCATATTTTACATCTGTTCTAAATCTCAAAAATTGTTCTGCTAATTTGCCCTTTCTGCTTGTATAAAAATCTTGCACTTCCGCTTGATACCTGATACGTTCGCTTAAGGTAAATTTTTTTAATTTCTTTTTTAATGTTACATCTAACATTAATCGATGCCTATGGCTATAAGTGCCTTCTAATCTTCTTTTTTGTATAGCCCTATACGTTGTACTGATTTTAAAAAATTTATTGAATTTGTAATCAATACCGATGTTTGTATAAAACAAATTCACACGTTGGTAGTTTTCTCTTAATCTAAATTCCTGATCAATTACTAAATTTATTTTTTTAGTAAGTTTGTGTTGAATAGTTAAAGTGCTCCACATGCCAGCATCATTGCTTCGCTGAGCATTGCTGGTAAAAAAAAATAGAATAAATGCTTTTAAAACAATTATATTTTTCAATGTCATTGTTTTATTTAGCAATAATAAAGTCTTTTAACACTATCTTTTCTTTTCTCTTGGTAATTGTTACTTTTGCAAGTTCTTCTTTTGGAACTGAGAGAAAAGGTTTAGTGGTGTCTTCGCTTAACACAAAAATCTTGTAGGTGCCTTTTCTTAAATAATTAAATTTAAAAGAACCGTCGTAAGATGTTTTTACTGTATTTGCTACCTCGTTGCCATCGCCATAAATAATATATACCGTTTCGCTTGGCAAATAATATTGTGCAGTTAATATGGTGTAACTATCATCATAGTCTTTCACATATACCTTGCCTTCAATAGAAGCAAAACCACCTTCTCCAGGTTGTTTTTTACATGAAAAAAAGTTTAACGAAATTAAAATAAATACTACAATTCTAAGGCTCATGGACATACATTTAAGTTCAATATGATGTTAAATAAACATTAAATTTAAACAAATTACATTTATTTTAGCTATTTTGTGCTGTTTTAATTGACAAAAACCTCACTATATCTTTATATAAAGAATTGAACAGTAAACTTCGACATATTTTTATTTTTATTATGGTATTTAGTGTATTTTCGTTAACACTTCAAGTTTCTGTTATTCAATTATGCAAAGGATCTAAAATTATAAAAACGTTGCACAATACTATTAATGAAGAAGAACAAGAAACCCCAAACGATAATGATGAAGAAGGAGACCAATTCTACTTTTTAGGAGATTCCAGCGCCATAAGTTCTGCTATTATCGAAAATATTTTATTGAGCCTTTGTTTAGAATATTGTTATTCTTCCTTTGCAAAAGCTATTCTTATTCCACCTCCAAAATTTTTTAGGTGATTCGTCACCAATTTTAAAGTTAGCATTATCATTTATTAAAATTCAAAAAAGTATGTTTCAAAAAAATTTATTTGCCGATATAAAGGCAGGTATTGTAGTATTTTTAGTGGCTTTGCCATTATGTTTAGGAATTGCGATGGCATGTAAAGTGCCGTTGTTCTCGGGAATTATTGCTGGAGTTATTGGAGGGATATTAGTTACAATTTTTAGTGGTTCAAAATACAGTGTTTCTGGTCCAGCAGCTGGCTTAACAGCTGTAGTTTTGGCTTCAGTAGCTCAGCTAGGCAGTTATCAGGGTTTTTTGGCAGCAGTTGTTTTTGCAGGGGTGTTTCAATTGATTTTTGGAATTTTAAAATGGGGCTCGGTTGGTAATTATATACCAAATGCAGTTATTAAAGGAATGTTGGCTGGTATTGGCATTATTTTAATTGTTAAGCAAATCCCACATTTGTTTGGTTATGATAAAGACCCTGAAGGAGACATGCAATTTATTCAAATAGATGGCGAAAATTCGTTTACAGAATTAATTCACATGATTAATTTTATTACACCTGGAGCTATTATAATTGGTTTAGTATCGTTTACAGTTTTAATTATTGCTGAAAAACAGTTTTACAAGAAAAATAAAATTTTGTCTAATTTACCAGGGCCACTTTTAGCGGTAATATTTGGTATTATTTTGACAATTGCTTTTAAAAGTAATGCCTTTTTGTTAGTTGATAGCATGCATTTGGTTAATTTACCTGCAATATCATCTTTTGAAGATTTACAAGCTAATTTATTTTTTCCTGATTTTAGTTTTGCAAATTCTAGTAAATTTTGGATGATTGTTTTTACACTAGCGGTTGTAGCTAGTTTAGAAACATTATTAGGTATTGAAGCAGTTGATAAATTAGATCCAGATAAAAACGAGTCAAATACTAATAAAGAGCTGTTGGCTCAAGGGATAGGAAATATAGCTTGTGGTTTTGTTGGCGGATTACCTGTTACTTCCGTAATTGTTCGTAGTTCAGCAAACATTAATGCTGGCGCTAAATCAAAAACGTCAACCATTATCCATGCATTATTACTATTAATAAGTGTTTTACTATTACCAAATTTGTTAGCATTAATACCTAATGCTTGTCTCGCTGCTATTTTAATCATGACAGGTTTTAAATTAACCAAGCTCGCCATTTTTAAAGAACAGTGGAAATTTGGCTATGAACAATTTATACCTTTTGTAATTACTATCATCGTAATGTTGGTTACAGATTTACTAAAAGGTGTTTGCGCCGGTTTGATTGTAGCAATTATTTTTATCATTAGAGATAATATTAAATCCTCTTTTGAATCTAGCAGTGAGGTTATAGAAGGGAAATTATACTATTTAATTAAATTACCACAACATGTTACTTTTTTCAATAAAGGTTACCTAATTAATTTTTTTGGATTAATAAAACCCGAAAGTAAAGTAATCATTGATGCAAGTATTAACAAAAAAATGAATAGAGATGCTAAAGATGTGATTGATGATTTTATAAATTCTGCAAAAAAAAGAAAGATAGAAATTGAACTAATTAAGTATAAATATTAAAATTATGGATAAAATATATCAAAAATTGATAGATGGTAACAGAAGATTTGCCTTAGAAAAAAAATTTGACGACCCAGAATTTTTTAAAAAATCATCATTAGGTCAAAAGCCTGATTATTTATGGATAGGTTGTAGTGATAGTCGTGTGCCAGCAAATGAAGTAACAAATACAGAAAGCGGGGAAATGTTTGTTCATCGTAATATCGCGAATATGGTTGTTCACACTGATTTTAACTTAATGAGCGTTTTAGAATATGCTGTTAATGTTTTAGGGGTGAAGCATATTATTGTTTGTGGCCATTATGGTTGTGGAGGCGTAAGAGCTGCCATGACCCACAAAACATATGGTTTAGTAGATAAGTGGCTTAGAAACATTAAGGATGTTTACAACAAGCACCGAATAGAATTAGACAATATTGAAGATGAAGATAAACGTGCAGATAGGCTAACAGAATTAAACGTTATACAACAGGTTCAGCATTTAGCAGAAACTAAAATCGTGCAAAAAGCATGGCACGAGGGCAAAAGTGTTCAGATTCACGGTTGGGTGTATGGATTAAATAGCGGTTTAATTACAGAATTAAAAGCGGTATATGATGATAAAGGAGATGTAGATCCAATTTATAGGTATGAGTTTGATTAATACGTTTAAACTTATTATTACAATAATGGTATTAGAAATTCTTTGTAAACAGACAATTTGATTTATCTGAAGTTATTTAATTTTTATGGCTAATTCAATGGCGTTAGTTAAAGCAACAAAATCAGATACAGATAACTGTTCGGCACGTTTATCTAAATAAATAGAATCTACAGGTGCGTTTCCACTTAATACCTTAACAGAATTACGAACTGTTTTTCGACGTTGATTAAATGAGGCTTTTACTACTTTAAAAAATAAATCTTCATCACAATTTAATTTGTCAGTTGTATTTCTTGTTAAACGAATAACAGCAGATTTTACTTTTGGAGGAGGATTAAATACATGTTCACTTACGGTGAACAAATACTCTATTTTGTAAAACGCTTGTAACATCACGCTTAAAATACCATAAGCTTTTGATCCTGGTTTTTCGGCAATACGCACTGCTACTTCTTTTTGAAACATCCCAACTAATGCAGACACATCTGCTCGGTGTTCCAAAACTTTAAACATAATTTGAGTAGAAATATTATATGGAAAATTTCCAATAACTTTAAAGTTTCCTTGACTAGCAAAAGGCTTTAAATCTGCTTCTAAAAAATCTTGAAAATGTATTTTATGAGCATGTTGCGGATATTTTTCTTTTAAAAAATTGATGGATTCAATATCAATATCAAAGGCAGTAAAATTATCTTTCTCAATCATGTATTGAGTTAAAACTCCAGTTCCAGGACCAATTTCCAAGATAGTTAAATCGTCTTGTGGTAAAGCATTTACTATTTTTTGCGCAATATTAAGGTCGGTTAAAAAATGCTGACCTAAATGTTTTTTTGCTTTTACAGGTGATGCCAATGGTTACTTATTTAAGTTTTGATAATTTGTATCTAAAATTCTTATAGAAACATTTTTGCGAATATACACATGTTTATCTTGAATCCATTTAATTTGTAATCAATAGGTGAGTTATTAAAAAATGGAACTGATTTTGTTTTAAAATAACGAATGATAATTTATTTCTAAAATCTTTTAAGAAAACCCTAAAAAAAGGTGTAAACGAAACAATATAGAAACAATACACCTTATTACATAATTTCTAAAAGAGTTCTAAAGGCGGCATACTTACCTTCATAACGTTGGCTATGTTCTGCTTGTAAACGTGTGGCGTGATTTTTTTGATACGTTTCAATATCTTCCATTTTTTCGAAAGTATATTGAACGGAATAAGTTGCACCTTCATCATCCACATTTAATACCCTACAAATTTTATTTTCTAAAAAATAGCCAGTGTTTAATACATCTGGAATATGAACGGTTTTCATCCAATTTAACCAATCTTCGGCTAATGATTTATCAATGCTTACAGTTACGTTATATATATACATAGTACAAATTTATGTTTCTAGAATGTAGAAGTACGAATTTTATATACACTAATTCGTTATTCGTAAATCTACATTCTTAATTAATAATATCTCCTCTTAAATCTCTGTAGCGTTTTCTGGCATCTACTACATATATACTACCAGGATATTTTGTTAAAATATCTTGGTATAATTTTTTTGCTTTTTCTTTATCAATTAAATAGCGTTCATATAATTCAGCTTCTTTAAACAAAGCATCATCGCCATATAAATCAGTAGGATAAAACTCCAAAATATTTTCATACATCTTAGCCGCTTCTGCATATCGATTTGTACGTTTATATATCTCTGCCTTTTTATAATAGATATCATCTCCTAATGTATGTTCACTAAATATACTATTAATACTATCTAATCGATTTAATGCTTTTTCGTATTGATGTTGCAACACTAAAAGTTCTGCTGATGCAAACATACTTAAGGGCGCATCATTGGTGTCTACCCCAATGGCATCTGTTATGATCAAAGACAGGTCTAAAGCGTCATTAGCTATCGTTTTAGTAGTTGCTCCTTTTAACACATCGCATTGTGCCTTAGCCCATTTAAAGTCGGAGGCGTAATAACTTAGTTTAGCATTTCTAAACTTTGCGCCTTGCCCAACCACGTCATATTTAAAATCTTTTTCTACTTGAGAGTAAAGTAGTGAGGCATCCCATATATTACCTACTAATAAATTCATGTCACCTAAATCTAATTTAAGTTCAGCTAAAATATGTTTATCAAATGTATATTGAGTAATCACTTCCTCTAAACTCTGAATAGCTTCTTGTGGTTTATTTAGGTAATATGCTTTTAATGACGCTGATTTTTTTATCAATGGCATGGTTAAGTTACTAATGCCGTATTGCTTGATAGCCAAATCAATATTTGTGTTTAAGGAAGCTATATCAGCGGCATTTGGATTAGCTTGATTGGTGATTTGTAAATATTGTGAGTTTAATTTTTCAATATTAGCAATGTCATAATAAGGATTGTCTTTGCCTTTATTTATAACGTATTGATAGCATTTTTCCGCCACGCTAAAATTCTCGTTGCTTATGCATAGTTTGGCTAGCTCCATGAGCCTTGTGCCGTCAGATTTCTCTCTTTTATCTAATGCTTTGTTTTGAACAAATGATCCTTCAAAATCTTTTTGTTGGTTTAGTAAAAAAATTAGAAACTCAGAAAAAATCATTTTATCCGAATTCTGTTGAATGCGTTTTTGAAGTTCTTGTTTTAAAATAGGATTATTAAGTCCTCCGTTTTTTTCATCATAACCTAATGATTGTTGTAAATTGGTTTGTGCAGTGTATAATTCACTTTCTCTAAATTCAATAGCATCTAAATACTCATTTACCATGGCTTTTAAATCGCCTTTTTTCTTATAAATTTCAGCTACTTCGTAATAATAAGGATAGCTGTCGCGAGTTTCTTTTCTACCTTTTTTATATACTTCCAAGGCGTAATCGTATAATTCTTCATCTTCAAAAGCATGAGCTAGCACAAATACATAATTTTGAATAGGTATTAACTCTTTAATAGCTTTATTATATTGTTCTTTTTCTTTGTCAGGATTATTTTGAAGTTTGTAAAGTTTACCTAACCAAACATATAAATGGAAAGCGGTATCGTTTCTCTTAATTTGTTTTTTTAATACTTTTTCTGCTTTACTATATTCTTTTATTTCTATTAGGCATTTATAGTAGTAAGTAAAATAGGCATCAGGATTTTTGTCGTACAAATTGTCAAAATAAGCAGCAGCTTTTTCATACTGTTTTTGCTCATAAAACTGCATCGCAAGTTTTTCATCCATATTTTTTTGAGCTACCACACTCGAAAGCAGAGCTAGTAAGAAAATACATATCAATAAAAGTTGTTTCAAAATCGTTTATTTTGGTTTTACTTCTTGCGGTAATACTCCTAAGTTTAATTGTTTTATCAGATTTTCACAAACGGGTAAAGACTGGTGGTATAAATCTAAATGTTTTCTGATACTTTCTGTGTTGCTTTTTAATTCTTCAATAATAGTTTCAGCTTGTCTTTTTTCATCATTTATAAACGCGATTGCATCTTCCTGATCTATGCTGGCGTTTTTTAAGTCAAGAGATAAAGTTTGCAATTGCACAATTGATGTATTGGCTTTTTGTAGCCAAGATGAACGTAAAGAAACGTAATCATGCAATCCCTTTTCTATTGAGTGAAAGTTTTGTAAGTTTTCGGCAACAGATTTTGTAACCGTATCTTTTAAGTGTGTATCAATAAATAAGGCATAGGTGTATTGTTTAGAATAGGCTTCCATGCAAGAGGCACTGTCAACCGTTTTGAAATTATCAACGGATTGTTGTACCACAACTTTTAAGCTATCAAGTTCTTTGATGTATTTATCATAAGTTTTTGTGTTCCTACACGAAGGCAATAACAAAATAGCCACGATAAATATAAATAAACTGCCTAGCGCTTTCATTAAACAAATCATAAAAATCAAATTTAAGTTTAATTGTGCAATAATAATAACCAAGATTTATAATAAATCTTAATTTAATTAGACACAATTTTTTTGAGGGTAAAAGCAGCAATAATTAAGCTAATGGTAACTAAAACGGCACTCATCATAAACGGTACGCCAGGAAAGTATATAGGGGAGTTTTTTTGAGTAAATGAGTAAAACAACTCTGTCATCAATACGGGGCCAATAATTGAGGTGACACTAATTAAACTAGTGATAGCCCCCTGCATTTCGCCTTGTTCATTTGCTGGAACTCCATTTGATATGATGCCTTGAATAGCTGGCATTGCTATTCCGCCTATAGCAAATGGAACCATAAAGGCAAACATCATCCAGCCTTTTGTTGCAAAAGCAAATAAAATATAGCCTAAAAGCGAAAACGCAAAACCTAGGAACACTGATTTTTCTTGCCCTAATTTTGGAACTATAACACGAATCAATCCGCCTTGCACAATGGCGATGGATAAGCCTATAAAAGCCAAGGATGCGCCTACCATTTTAGTTGACCAATCAAATTTTAAAATCGTATAATATGTCCAAGTTGATTGAGGCGACTGCCCTGCAATATTTAATAGAAATACGACCACTATAAGCCATATAATTTCCTTGTGACGCTTTAAGTTAATAAACGTTCCAATTGGATTTGCTCGCTTCCAATCAAAAGGCCTTCTATTCTCCTGCGATAATGATTCAGGTAACACAAAATAGCCATACAAGGCATTTAACAGTGATAAGCCAGCAGCAATTAAAAAAGGAACTCTTGAGCCAAAATCCGCAAATAAACCTCCAATTAAAGGACCTAAAATAAATCCAATTCCAAAGGCAGCACCAACCATTCCAAAATTTTGAGCACGTTTTTCAGGTTCGCTAATGTCAGCAATATAGGCAGATGCCGTTGTAAAACTTGCTCCCGAAATCCCAGCAACAATACGTCCTACAAATAACCAAAAAAGGCTAGGCGCAAAGGCTAAAAATATATAATCAATTCCAAGACCTAGTAACGATATTAAAAGCACTGGTCTTCTACCATATCTATCACTTAATCCTCCTAAAACACTCGAAAATAAAAATTGCATAATGCCATAAGCAAATGCCAACCATCCACCATATTTAGAAGCTTTGCTGATATCTCCCCCTATTAATTCTTGAATTAATTTTGGAGTTACAGGAATGATGATGCCTATTCCAGTGCAATCAATCAATAAAGTGATGAATATAAATAGTAAAGCGTTTTTTTTATTTTTCATGGAGCACAAAAGTATGCTTTAATTGTAATTAATTCCCCCCTTTATCCTATTACAAAACCGCTAGAACAAAAACTTAACATTATCCTTTATAATCATTTATATTTACAGTATGGTATTAAGTTTATTAAAAGAAAGTGTTGTTTTTGCTTGGGGCGCATTAGTTGCAAATAAGCTGCGTACATTTTTAAGTTTATTAGGCATTACCATTGGTATTTTTGCCATCATTACAGTTTTTACGATTGTAGATAGTTTAGAAAGAAATATAAGAGGCAGCGTTCAAAGTCTTGGAGAAAATGTGGTGTTTGTGATGAAATGGCCTTGGACTTTTGGTCCAGATTATCCTTGGTGGAAGTATATGAACCGCCCAGTTCCTGAAATTACTGAGTTAGCAGAAGTTGAACGTAAAGCGAAAAGTGTGGAGGCTATAGGGTTTAGAATTGGTGCACGTAAAGTGTTGAAGCGCAATAACAATACGATAGAAAATGGATTAGTATCTGGTTGGTCGTACGGTTTTGGTCAGGTAAAGTCGTTTGAAATTATTGATGGGCGTTATTTTAGAGAAGATGAAGCAGAGGGTGGTTATAATGTGGTGATATTAGGGCACACCATTGCCGATGGTTTGTTTCCAAATAATGAATATCCAATTGGAAAAACGATTAAAGTTGCTGGTAGAAATTGCAAAGTGATAGGCTTATTTAAAAAAGAAGGCGAAAGCATGTTGGGTAATTCGATGGATAACCAAGCGGTAGTACCCTATAACTTTGCTAGATTGTTTATGGATGTAAAGTCTGAAAGTAGCGACCCGTTCATTGCCGCTAAAGCAAAACCAGGAGTAACGAATGATCAACTAAAAGATGAGTTAACGGGCATTATGCGTGGCATAAGAGGATTAAAGCCAATGGCTGACGATGATTTTGCATTAAACGAAACGAATTTGTTAAGTAAAAATTTTGACGGTTTATTTGATATTGTTGGGATTGCTGGGGCGATTATAGGTGGATTTTCTATTTTAGTTGGCGGTTTTGGTATTGCCAATATCATGTTTGTGTCGGTTCGAGAAAGGACCAATTTAATTGGTATCCAAAAATCATTAGGGGCAAAAAACTATTTTATTTTAGCTCAATTTTTATTTGAATCAGTGTTTTTATCTTTAATGGGAGGCATCATAGGACTCTTACTCATTTACCTGCTCACCTTTGCCACCGACGGGGTGATTGATATGGAAATAACTTTAACCCGTTCGAATATTATTTTAGGTTTAACCATCTCGGTATTGATAGGAATTATTAGTGGATTTATTCCTGCTTATGGCGCCTCACAGTTAGATCCGGTAGAAGCAATTAGAACCAATTAATATGGCATTAGTACAACGTCCAAAATCCATTAGTATTATCACGGTTATAGCTATTGTATTGGTTTTATTGGCATTTCCGATGTTGTTTACGCCATCTATTAAGCGCATGGGAGATTTTGTGCCAATGGTTTTAGGAATCATTATTACACTTCAGTTTGTTTCTTTGATTGGTATTTGGCATATGAAACAATGGGGAGTGCAATTATTCATTATTATGTTTAGTGTGCGGGTTGTTACTTTTATGTTTTTAGATTTATATACATTCAGATTTTTCTTTAATATTCTTTATTCTATCATTTTTATTATTTTCTTTTTGAATCATTACCGCAAGATGGATACAAATTTGTAACAAACTGGAGCCCTATTATTTCAATTGCATCTTTCATAATAGCTTAATCAGTTCAATCCGCCTTACTATTTTTACCCTTCGTTAAAAAGCAAACATATTTTCTTAAAAGCTATTATTTGTCAATTTCATCAATTCATCGATTCATCGCTCCAAAAAGTTAATTTGTCTGAAAATGCTATTTAACTGTCAAATTGTTTTGTTTTATTCAAAAATTTAATTATATCTTTATATAGAATTAACAAAATCGTTTACTCAGTAAAACACATATTTTAATCAATAAAACCATGGTTGCAGAAGTTGAAACCCATAATTTAGTTGACCCCTTAAAGGCCTTTTTTGGCTTTAGTGGTTTTAAAGGAAACCAAGAAGCTATCATTAATAATATCCTTAATAAACAGGATACTTTTGTAATTATGCCAACTGGTGGCGGAAAGTCGCTGTGCTACCAATTGCCTGCTATTATGAGCGAAGGTACAGCGATTATCGTTTCTCCTTTAATTGCCTTGATGAAAAATCAAGTCGATGCTATTCGTGGTTTTAGTAATGAAACTGGCATTGCTCACTTTTTAAATTCTTCTTTAAATAAATCAGAAATAGCTACTGTAAAAAAGGACGTTTTATCTGGAAAAACTAAATTATTGTATGTAGCTCCTGAAACTTTAAATAAAGAAGATAATGTTGAGTTTTTCTCTGAATTTAAAATTTCCTTTTTTGCTATCGACGAAGCACATTGTATTTCAGAATGGGGGCATGATTTTCGACCTGAGTATCGTCGTTTACGTCCTATTATTGATAAGTTAGGGTCTGTGCCGGTTATGGCTTTAACTGCTACGGCAACTCCTAAAGTACAACACGATATTCAAAAAAACTTAGGAATGTTAGAGGCGAATTTATTTAAGTCGTCGTTTAACCGCGAAAATTTATATTATGAGGTTCGCGCTAAGCAAAATGTAATTAAAGAAATTATTAAATACGCCAAGCAAAATTCTGGAAAATCAGGAATTATTTATTGCTTAAGTCGTAAAAAAGTGGAGGAAGTTGCTCAAGCTTTGATAGTTAACGGAGTAAAAGCAGCACCTTATCACGCGGGATTAGATGCTAAAGAACGTGCTAAAACTCAAGATGGCTTCTTAATGGAAGACATTGATGTGATTGTGGCTACTATTGCCTTTGGTATGGGAATCGATAAACCAGATGTTCGTTATGTGATCCATCATGATATTCCAAAATCATTAGAAGGCTATTATCAAGAAACTGGTCGCGCTGGCCGTGATGGCGGCGAAGGAAACTGCTTAACATTTTACAGTTATGATGATATCATGAAATTGGAAAAATTCATGAAGGATAAACCTGTAAATGAACAAGAAATTGGCAAGCAAATGTTGTCGGAAACTGCATCTTTTGCTGAGACTTCTTCTTGTCGCCGTAAATTTATTTTACATTATTTTGGCGAGGAATTTAATGATGCAAAATGTAATGAGATGTGCGATAACTGTCGCCATCCAAAACAAAAATTTGAAGCTCAAGACGATTTAATGCTTGCTATTAAAGCGGTTAAGGAAAGTAAAGAAAAACATAAGGTTAAAGACATCATTAATTTATTAATTGGCAATTTAACAGCTACGGGTAAATCATACAAACACAACGAGTTAAAAACCTGGGGCGAAGGGGTAGAAGCTGATAAAGACGATAAGTTTTGGAACGCGGTGATGCGTCAAGCTATTGTTAATGGATTCTTTGCTAAAGATATTGAGAATTATGGCTTAGTGAAAATTACGGATAAAGGAAAAGATTTCTTAAAAAATCCATTCAGCATCAAATTTACTAGAGACAATGATTTTAGCAATGCCGAAAGCGATAACGAAGATGATATCGTTGGAGGAAAAGGCGCACATAGCACTGATGAGGTATTATATGCGATGCTGAAAGATTTAACGAAGAAAATTGCAAAGCAAAATAATTTACCGCCATATATTATTTTTCAAGAGCCATCTCTAGAAGAAATGTCAATCAACTATCCAATCACGATGGAAGAAATGGCAAAAATTACTGGTGTTGGGGCAGGAAAAGCCGCAAAATATGGCAAACCATTTTTAGAAGTAATTAAGAAACATGTAGAGGAAAACGATATTGAACGACCTAGCGATATGGTTATCAAGTCAGTAGTCAATAAATCAGGATTAAAAGTCTTTATTATTCAAAATATAGATAGAAAAGTTAGCCTTGAAGATATGGCTAAAAATAAAAATCTTAAGATGAATGATTTATTAACAGAAATTGAAACGATTGTTGCTTCTGGAACTAAAGTAAATATCAATTATTACATTGACCAAGTAATTGATGATGACAAAAAAGATGATATTTATGATTGCCTACGTGAAGCCGAAACTGATGATATCGCTGCTATTTTAAAGGAATTAGGAGAAGATGAATATAGCGAAGAAGAAGTAAGACTAATGCGCATTAAATTTATAAGTGAATTTGGAAATTAAGGTTTTTAAGGTTTTGTTGCAAAAAAAGTCGTTCAAATCAGAGCGACTTTTTTGTTTTTAGCCTGTCGCGGTTAATAAAACTTAAGTCCTTTTTTACCAAATCATTGATTTTTAGTAAATTCGCATATATGACAACTATATCGAAAAAAAATCAAGCAGATAGTAAACAAAGTTTAGCTATCATTTGCTCTTCATTTAAGAACAAATCAGAGTATAATCTAACAAAAGAACAAGTAGATTATATTGCCAATGATATTAAAACTAACGATAAGAAATTTATTTGTATTAATACCTTGTCACGTTTTATTTGTGTGATTTTGGTTGATGAAAAAAAATCTCACTATACAACCTTAGAAAGCATTCGTAAAAACGGAGCTACAATCACAGATAACATAAATTCAGAAAAAAGAACAAGTATTTTTATTGTTAACGATTTAGCAAACGCTGACTATTCTCTAGCTTTAGCCGAAGGAATGGCTTTGGCCAATTATCAGTTTATAAAACATAAACCAAGCGCGAAAAAAAATGCAAATACTTTAGCCACAATACATGTAGTCGACACAAAAATTACTGCACAACATGTTTCTAATTTATCAATTGCAGTGGATGCTACTTTAAAAGCTCGAGATTTAGTAAATGAGCCAGTTAATGTTTTAAATGCTACTGGTTTAGCTAATGCTTTTAAAGCAATGGGGAAAACTGCTGGGTTTAAAGTGGAAGTTTTAAATAAAGCTAAAATCAAACAACTAAAAATGGGTGGTTTATTAGCTGTAAATGCTGGTAGTGTTGATGAACCAACGTTTTCGGTTATGGAATACAAACCTAAAAATGCTAAAAACAAAAAACCATACGTGTTAGTTGGGAAGGGCGTTGTATATGATACTGGTGGATTAAGTTTAAAACCTACTCCAAATAGTATGGATTTAATGAAATGTGATATGGCAGGTGCAGCAGCTGTTGGATGTACGATGTATGCAATTGCAAAAGCAAAATTAAATATACATGTGATTGCTTTAGTTCCTGCTACAGATAATCGCCCTGGATTTAATGCTTTTGCGCCTGGAGATATTATTACAATGATGGATGGAAGTACAGTTGAGATGTTAAACTCAGATGCTGAAGGTCGAATGATTTTAGCAGACGCACTTCACTACGCAAAACGTTATAAACCAGAAATGGCGATTGAATTATCTACATTAACTGGAGCAGCTGCAGCAGCAATTGGTCAGTATGGAATTGTGAGTATGGGAACAGCAACCGACGAACAAAAAACTAATCTAACAGTTAGTGGATTGCGTATGCATGAACGTTTAGCGGAATTTCCTTTTTGGGATGAGTATGATGAGTTAATTAAATCTGATATAGCTGATCAAAAGAATTTAGGTGGACCATACGGTGGAGCTATTACTGCTGGTAAGTTTTTAGTAAAGTATACAGATTATCCTTATATGCATTTTGATATTGCTGGCCCAGCTTTTGTAGCTGCTAAAGATAGCTACAGAGGGAAGGGTGGAACTGGCTATGGCGTAAGATTATTATTTGATTTCTTTTCTAACTTATAATATAATTATTTGAAAGTTATACTACATATTCTATTATTTTGCTCGGTATTGAGTTTTGCTCAAAATAATACGGGCGAATCTTTAATTGTAATTCATTACGATGAAGGCAATAAGGCAAATCTTGGGCAATTAATTTATCGTTACAATTTTGTAAATAACGTGTATGCTGGCCGAGAACAAATAATGACAGTGGTTGGCAAAAAAAATAGTAAAGATTATATACGCTGTGATGTAGGACAAAATACCTTATATAAAGATCGCTATTTAATTTCTGGGATAGGGAATGTGATTGACTTAAAAGAAAAGAAAGTGTTGCATGACGGTTCAGCAAAATTAGTTCGCTGTTCAAACGATAGCATTATCTTTTTTACTAATGATATTTTCAAAGGGAAATTTTATTCTTACTTCAATTTAAAAACTAATACCTATTCGGAAATTAAGTCGTTAACCTTTAGAGCTATTGTTGGGCAAGATGTAGCATTTGATAGAACAAAATCTCCATATAAGTTATTGTATTATCCTCAAAATAAACCTAAAGTTGTTTTAATGGAAGATGCAGGCCATGGTGGTGTTAGCTCTAAATCTCCAAAAGCAGATATTCCTATTTATTGGGTTGATCAAAACACTTTCATTTTCCCTAATATTAAAATCACAGATTTAGAAGGAAGTATTGTGAAATACAATTTAGAAACTAAAACGTCTAAAGTAATTGGTACTTTTAATTCAACAGCTAATGTTCCAGCAACGTATCAATTAGTTAATAGTGTTGATTGTTATATAGAATTTTACTTTAAAAATAAATTGTATTGTATTAATCCAGCAAAAGAAACAATGCTGTTATCTAATTACAAAGAAATTGATAAAAATTTTTCGGTTGAGGTGGAGCCAAAATCAAAGGGAAGGGCGGTTTATTATAAAGGAAAAGAGATTGGCAGAAATCATTTTGATATGAAAAATTTTAAAACATCATCTAATTATGCTGCTTTGGTTAAGGAAATAATAATGGGTGATGAATCGTACCAACAAGGAATGTCTGTGTATAACGTTACAAAAGCTAAATGGGAAACAATAGATGGAGAAGAAGTTGTAGCATTGGTAGGATGGATAAAACAATAAATAATTATGGTAGATAATAAAATAGTAGTAGGAATATCACAAGGAGACTTAAACGGAATTGGATTAGAGATTATTTTAAAAACATTATCAGATCCTGCGTTATCAGAAATATGCGTACCTGTTTTATTTAGTTCTCAAAAAACAGTTTCTTATTTTAGAAAGATGTTAAACCTAGAAGAGTTTAATTTTAACCCATTAAGAGACTTTAATCAAATTAATTCAAAAAAACCTAATGTATTTATTTGTTACGAAGAAGAAGTAACCATTGAGTTAGGAAAGGCAACGGTTCAAAGCGGCAAGTATTCTAAATTATCATTAGAAGCGGCTACCATGGCCTTGTTTGATAAAAAAATCGATGTATTAGTAACAGCTCCAATTAACAAACATTCGATGCAAGAGGCAGGATTTAATTATCCTGGACATACTGAATATTTAGGAGAAAAGTTAGGAGGCAAACCTTTAATGTTATTGTGTTCAAATGATTTGCGCGTAGCAGTTGTTACTGGCCATGTGCCCATGAAAAATATTTCTGAAAAAATTACAACGGCTAATGTTTTAGAAAAAATTAATCAATTGCATGCGTCTTTAATAAAAGATTTTGGAATTCGTAAACCAAAAATTGCCGTATTAGGATTGAATCCTCATGCTGGCGAAAATGGAGCGATAGGAGACGAAGAAAAAACTGCTATTATTCCAGCAATCGAAAAAGCAAAAGAAGACATGCTGGTTTACGGCCCGTACTCAGCTGACGGGTTTTTTGGAAACAACACGCAATCACAATTCGATGGCGTATTAGCCATGTATCACGATCAAGGTTTAATTCCTTTTAAAACTTTAGCATTTGGACACGGTGTTAATTTTACAGCTGGATTAGATTTTGTTCGCACATCTCCAGATCATGGCACGGCCTACGAAATTGCAGGTAAACAAATTGCAGACGAATCTTCTTTTAGAGACGCGTTGTATTTAGCCATAGATATTTATAGAAAACGTGAATTGTTAGAAGAAATATCCGCTAATCCATTGGCGTTTTCTCCTATTAAAAAGGAGAGAGGGTAATAGTTTAAAGGTAATCATAAAAAAGGGCATCATAAATAATTTGATGCCCTTTTTTAATAGTGGAATTTATTGTGCCTTCTCTTCCCAAATTGCCGCCAAGTGCACAATTGTCTGAGTTGCTTTTTCCATATCTTGTACACTTACCCATTCTAATTTACTATGAAAGGCATGTTCGCCAGCGTAAATATTAGGACAAGGCAATCCCATAAAAGATAAACGAGAGCCATCTGTTCCGCCACGAATGCTTGATAGAACTGGCTTTACTCCTGTACGTTTAATAGCTTCTAATGCATTCTCCACTACAAAATAACAAGTATCTAATACATCTTTCATATTGCGATATTGCTCTGTTACCTTAAATTCGTAACTTGATTTTTGATAGTTTGATAGAACAGATTTAGTAATTTCTTCTAATTCTGCTTCTAATGATTTTAAAGTAGGTGTATCAAAAGCACGAATGATAAATTTAATTTCTACTTGTTCTAAACCACCATTGATAGCAACTGGATGAATAAATGGTTGTTTCTTTTCAGTAGTTTCTGGTGTTTTTTCTTTTGGAATACGATTGATAATTTCTGCGGCAATTTTAATGGAATGTTCCATCTTGTCTTTTGCAAAACCCGGATGTGTTGGAATACCGTTAATTATAATAGTAACACCGTCTGCACTAAAGGTTTCATTCTCTAAATGCCCTAAGCTTTCTCCATCCATGGTGTAGCCATATTGTGCACCAAGTCTTTTCATATCCACATGATCAGTTCCTCTGCCTATCTCTTCATCAGGTGTAAACAAAATACGAATATCACCATGTTTTATTTCCGGATGATGCATTAAATAATTGGCAGCGTCCATAATTTCTGCAATCCCCGATTTATTATCAGCTCCTAATAAAGTAGTGCCATCAGTTGTAATAATGTCATTACCAACTTGTGCAGCTAAGTCTGGATGTTCAGCAAATTTGATGATTTGATTTTTATCATTAGGCAATACAATATCTTTTCCGTCATACTTTGTATGTATGATTGGATTCACATTTTCGCCACTGCAATCAGGCGACGTATCCATGTGAGAACAAAAACAAATGACAGGAACTTGTTTTGTTGTGTTGGAGTGAATAGTTGCATAGACATAGCCATGCTGATCCATTTCAGCATCAGTAATGCCCATTGTCGTTAATTCTTGTACTAATAACTTACCAAGATTTTTTTGTTTCATGGTACTCGGTATAGTTGTAGAATTAGGGTCAGATTGCGTATCAATTTTTGCGTAACGAATGAAACGTTCGGTTACTGTGTGTTTGTAGTTTGTAAAGTCCATGTAGTATAGTTGTTTGAATTAAGTTTTTGGTTGTTGGAAAAAATTCAATCATTAGAGGCAATTAATCTTAAATCTTTTGTCATTTATCCTTAATCGTTTTATAGATTTTCAATAAAGTAATTCGTTATTTTTTCCATTAAGTGTGCTCTGTCTTTTCCTAACACATTATGTTCGTGACCTGGATACAAATAGTAATCTAATTGAATCCCTTTGTCAACAGCTTTCTTTTGATACATCACACTATGTTGCCAAACTACCACAGGGTCTTGGGCGCCATGAATCATTAATAATTTTCCTTTTAATTTATCAACGTAATTTAATAGATTGTTTTTCTCATAACCTTCTTTGTTATCTTGTGGAGAATCCATATAACGTTCTGTATACATAATCTCGTAATAAGTCCAATCAATTACTGGTCCACCAGCTGCGCCCACTTTAAACGTTCCAGGAGAACGTGTCATTAAAGTAGTTGTCATAAAACCACCAAAGCTCCATCCATGAACTCCAATTCTATTAGCATCTACATATGGCAATGATTTTAAATAGTCAACACCTTTTAATTGATCTTCCATTTCTTTTGTTCCTAATTGACGGTGTGTGGCTTGTTCAAATGCTTTTCCTCTGTATGATGTTCCTCTGCCATCTAATGTAAATACCATGTATCCTTTTTCGGCCATATATTGGTACCATAACTCGCCACCCGCCATCCAAGTGTTAGTTACCATTTGCGAATGTGGTCCGTTGTATAAGTAAACTAAAACAGGATATTTTTTTGTTGAATCAAAATTAACTGGTTTAAATAAACGACAGTATAAATCGGTTCCTTCGTTATTTTTAATTGTAAATAAATTCCAGCTTCCTAATTTGTAATCTTTAATTGGATTTTCTGCTTTATAAAAATTAACTGCTTTTTTAGAGGTCGTATTTATAATATTATATTCTCTTGGCGTCGTTGAACTTGAAAAATTATCAATGATATAACTTCCTTTTTCATCTAAAACACAAGTATGAAATCCATTACCATACGTTAAACGTTTTACTTCTCCACTTTTTAAATTCACACTATAAAAATCTTGATTCACAGGACTTTGATCGTTTGCGTGGAAGAATAAACGCTCCCCTTTTTCATCAAAACCATTTTCTGCTTTAACTTCCCAATTACCTTTAGTTAATTGTTTAATTAATTTGCCGCTGATATCGTATAAGTAAAAATGAGTAAATCCATCTTTACGACTTTGCCAAATAAATTGCGACGGATTATTCTTTACAAATAACATCGGATGTAATGGCTCCGTATATTTGTCATCATGTTCTTCAAACAACGTACGGACAAAATTTCCAGTAGCCGCATCGTATTCATTTAGTTTCATGTCGTTTTGTGTGCGACTTAATACTGCAATGTAAATGTGCTTTTCATCAGGACTCCAAGCGATATTTGTTAAATATTGCTCTTTGTCGCCATCTGTTTTTACAAAAATAGTTTTGTTGTTTTTTACATCGTAAATACCTAAAGTTACGTGGTGACTTTTGTTGCCAGCCATTGGGTATTTTATATTTTCGTTTTTTGCAGGACGAGTTGTCCAATCAATAATTGGATAATCCGTTACTGGAGATTGATCCATTCTGTAAAATGCTAAGAAGTTTCCTTTAGGGCTCCAAAAGTTTTTACCATCAATACCAAATTCATTTTGATGTACATTTTTTCCAGTATAAACAATTTCATAAGAACCATCAGTTGTTACTTGAGTTTCTTTACCATCTTTTACTACATATAAATTATAGTCTTTGCAATAAGAATATGCTCCAGTAATAGGTTCTTTTAAATACTCTTCTAAGGTAGTAGGCTCTGCTTTTTTATCTGTTTCAGAAATTGTTTTTTTATCTAATGAATATAGCAGCTCACCTTTTTTATTTGAGAAATAAAACTGATTTGCGTTTTTCCAAGAAATGTTTGTTAGCCCAACTAATGTGTCTTTACTGTTTGACTTCAAAACTCCGTTCAAATCTTTTAAAGTAAGAACGTCTGTTGTTTTTCCAGTAGCATTGTCGCCAACTTTAATAACGTTGTTATCAATGTATGAAAATTTATTAGAGTCTTTAATAAATCCTAAAACTTGTAACCGCTTTGGCGCTAAACTTGTTCTTCCTTTTAAAACAGCATCTTGTATAGTTAATAGTTTGTCTTGCGCGACTATAGATACTGAGAAGAATATACTAGTAACAATAATTGTTGTATTTATCTTGATTTTAAAACACATAGGCACATAGTTTTTAGATTTCATTAGTTAGGATAAAAGTTTAAAATAATCATTTACAAATGTTTTTTGACCTTCATGAAATATATTCTTCACATTAAAGTTAATCAAAATACCTTTTGGTACTTCCAGCAGTTTCATATAGGTAAGAAGCTGCGCTTCAAATATAGGCATCATAGTTTCCACTGCTTTTAGTTCTACTACAATTTGATTTTCTATCAGTAAATCGCATCTTAGTTCTGTTTCTAGTGGTTCGTTTTTATATAATAAAGGAACAGAAAATTCGGATTTAAAATTTATACCTCTTAAATATAGTTCCTTTTTTAAACATTTATGGTATATAGATTCTAATAATCCAGGCCCAAGCTCTTTGTGAACTTCAATTGCAGAACCAACTATTTCATAAGTTAATTCATCTAATTGTTTTTTTGTGGCCGCACTCATTCCTGTAATCTCTATGTGACTATGTGTTTAAAAAACTATTTTTTAATTGAATTATATAAGTCCACAATTTGTTTCTTAGTATCAGATACAACTTTTAATTCTTCTGTCATTTTAGTAGCATCGCCTACTGTTGTATCTGTTTTTGCTTTTTCGATTTTAGCTTTTAACTTATCTTCTTTGTCTTGCCACACATTTACTAAATTGTCTTTCATCACTTTTTGAGCAGCATATTTTACATATTTGTTATCACCTGCACCAACTTTTGCTAACTCTTTAGCGCCATCAATGGCTGTTTCTGGTTTAATGCATCGTTTTAAAAATTTGCCATAAATGTTTCCATAAGCCATTAACTCAAATCCACTAAATTGACTTTTAACTTTTTTGAAGTAAGCATGGTTTTCGTCAGTGCCATTTTTTGCATATAAATCTGCAATTGAGTAAATGATTTCTTTTGATGGTTCGTTTTCTAAAGCCACTGCTTTTTTCATAGCTAATTCAGGATTTATTTTTGCAATGGCGTCAAATCCTTCTGATACTATCGCATAAGATTGCTCATTTAATGCTTTTTCGTATAAGGCATTTAAATCGTCGCCTTTATAGTTTGTTGCTAAAGCTTTAATGGCAGCTGCACGAACTTTTGTATTTGCATCTTTCTCATAAATAGAAATGAATAATGGTTTCATTTCAGCTTCTTTATCTTTTGCTACTTCGCTAAGAGCAGCAATAGCATCTGCTCTAAATTTTCTCCATGGATCGTTTTGAGCAATTGATTTCATGATGTCAACTATTGCTTTATCATCCATGTGTTCTTTAAAATAATCTATCGCTTCATCTCTATCTCCCCATAATGGGGCGTTTTTGTATTGGAAAATGTATTCTTCTTTAGTTTTTTCATATCCTTTTTGATATTCAATTTTAGCAAGAAGTTGTTTTTCGGCATCTATATTTACTAAATCCGGCTTAGACTCTAAGTCAAAAGTAAAAACACTCTTTACACCATCAATCCAAACTCTTTTTCTTTCTTTTTTACCACCCGCATATATGTCAATATAGATTGGTAATTTATAAATTGGAGCAACTTTGAAATCTTGTGTTTGAAGAATGTCTATTTTTAGTTTTTTAGTTGTTTCGTTATAATCTTTGATGATGTTTAATTCAGGATGGCCTTTTGCATAATACCATTCGTTAAAGAACCAGTTTAAATCTTCTCCAGTAACTTCTTCAAACGCTAAACGTAAATCATGAGCTTCAGCTGTTTTAAATTTATTTTTTTCTAAGTATAATTTTAGTGAAGCAAAGAATGCTTCATCTCCAACATATTTTCGTAACATATGTAGTATTTGTCCGCCTTTGTTGTAGCTAAATGCATCAAACATGTCTTCACGTTCTGCATAATCAAAACGAACTAAATCTACTTGTTTTTGGGCTGATTGAGCAAAGTAACCAAAACGAGAACCTGCATGATGGTCGTCTGCTGCGTCTCTTCCATATTCAAATTCTTCCCATAAATATTCTCCGTAGGTAGCAAACGATTCGTTTAAGGTTAAGTTACTCCAGCTTTCGCAACTTGCTAAATCTCCAAACCATTGGTGAAATAATTCATGAGCAATTGTGCTTTCACCTTTTGCTCCATCAATAATTTCGCGTGTTGTTTGGTAGCAAACAAAATCTCCATGTAATGTGGCACTTGTGTTTTCCATAGCTCCACTTACATAATCTCTAGCTACAATTTGAGCATATTTTTGCCAAGGGTAAGCAACTCCTAGAAGATTTGAGTAAAACTCAATCATTTTTTTTGTTTTGCCGAAAATGGCTTTTGCATGTGGTTCGTATTCTTTCTCAACGTAATAAGAAATTTCTTTTCCGTTCCAAGGCTCATCCGTTACTTTTTTAAATTCCCCAACGCCCATCATCACTAAGTAGGGCGCATGAGGTAAATCCATTACCCAATGATCAGTTCTAGTTCCGTCAGCATTCTTTTTAGAGTCTGTTAGTAAACCGTTTGATAAAGTTGTGTATTTATCATCAACCGTCATGTAAATCTCATTAGTCATTTTTTCGGTTGGATTATCAATGGTTGGAAACCATGCAGAGTTGGATTGCGTTTCTCCTTGAGTCCAAATTTGAGGCATTTTATTTGGGTCGGTGCCAGTAGGATTAATAAAATATAAACCTTTATCGCTAGAAATAGCGCCACTTCCACCTTCTTTTAATTCGTTAGGTTTAGAGATGTATTCAATAGTGACTGTGTATTTATCATCTTTGGTGTACACACTACCTAAGTCAATTTTTATAGAATCATGATCATATTTATATGAACTTGTTTGAGGCACATAGCTTTCAGTTTGAACTGATTTTTTCTTGCCTTTTTCAATAATGGTCCCTTGATTAAAAACCATTCTTGAAACAGAAACTGATTTTATATCCATACCTCTTGCATTTAAATACAGCATATTAGTTGGATAGAAATATGGTTTTACCAATAGCTCAGCTTTTCCTATTAGTTGAGATTTTTGCCAATCGAAACTTACCCATAGTTTAGTATGTATAATATCGTTACTTTTAGTGTGAGTAGCTTGATAAATATTTTTTTTAGGAGGTTCTTCAGCTAAAATTTTAATCGTATCTAAATCAATAGCAGGTTCTGCCATTGTAATAGGTTCTGACGCCTTTGTTGTTTTTTTAGAAGTCGAGCAAGCTGCAATACTGCCAATAACAGTAGCTGTAAAAATGAGGTGTTTGTAGTTCATATTGAATACGTTTGAATAGTAAAAATGCGATTATTTTGAAGAATAGCCAAAGAAAAAACGGCTTTGTTTATAAGCGGTTTAGGTTACTGATTGATGGATAATTTTACAGCATTTTTTTGGAGATTTAAAGAGCAATTTTATTTATGTGATTTGTTGTTAAATAGTTACATTTGCAGCATGATGCAAATTCAAGTAATGAAATCTAAATTACACTGTGTTACTGTTACACAGGCAGAGTTAGATTATATAGGCAGTATTACCATTGATGAGGATTTAATGGATGCTGCTAACCTTATTGAGAACGAACAAGTTCATATATTAAATAAAAATAATGGCCAACGCTTTATCACCTATGTTATTAAGGGCGAAAGAGGAAGTGGAGTTATTTGTTTAAACGGTCCCGCAGCAAAACTTGTGAGTTTAGGAGATGTTGTTATTGTTATTTCATATGCTAACATGGACTTTGAAGTTGCTAAAACATTTAAACCCTGGGTGGTATTTCCAGATACTAAAACCAATAAATTAAAGTAAATCGTGAATCCTAAAGCCAAATCTATTTTACAGTTTATTGTATTACTTGGCTTAGGAGGCTTTTTGGTTTGGTTATCTCTTAATTCGGTTGCTGATAAAAAAGATGAAATATATAAAGCATTTCAGCAAGCAGATTATTTTTGGGTAATTTTATCTTCTATTGTAGCCTTATTCGCTCATTTTTTGCGAGCATATCGTTGGAATTATTTATTAGAACCTTTGGGTCACAAAACCTCTTTATTTAATGCAAATTGCGCTGTGATGATTAGCTATTTTGCTAATTATGGATTGCCTCGCATGGGTGAACTCACCCGTTGCACCATTGTTTCTAAATATGATGATGTGCCTTTTGAAGAAGCCTTGGGTACTGTTATTACAGAGCGCATTGTAGATATGTTTTTATTAATTGTGATTTTTGTGCTAACACTTTTTGCTCAATTCAATCAATTGATTGGCTTGACTGATAAATATATTTTCGACCCACTTTCTGCTAAATTCCATAATTTATCCGAGCATCCTATTGCTACAATCATTTTAGCTGTGACGATGATTATTTTTGTCATTGTTTTTTTCTTATTTAGAAAAAAGATAGCATTTATGTTAAAAGGGAAATTTGGAACTATTATTATAGGATTTACAAAAGGAATAACTTCAGTAAAAAACATAAAACACAAATGGCGTTTTGTATTATTGAGCATAGGCATTTGGGCATCATATTTTTACAGTTTATACCTAATCTTTTTTGCATTTAATGAAACGTCCCATCTCGGACAATCAGAGTGTTTAACATTAATGTTATTTGGAACCTTAGGTGTTATTTTTACTCCGGGTGGATTGGGCGTTTATCATAGTTTAATAAAAGAAATTTTAGTCTTTTATGGTATCAGCGAAATCACTGGCTTTTCATTTCCTTGGTTAGCTTGGGGCTCTCAATTTATTTTAATTGTGGTTTTAGGTGTATTAAGTTTAATTTTATTACCAATTGTTAATAGATCAAAAGCAAATGTCGTTTCATAAAAAACTATCAGAAAAATTGCTAACAAAAGATAAATTGCAAAATCTTTTGAATGCGTGGAACGCTGAAAATAAAAAAGTTGTTTTCACTAACGGTTGTTTTGATATTTTGCACCGCGGACATGTTGAATACTTGTGTCATGCGCGTGATTTTGGAGATAAATTGATTGTAGGTTTAAATACAGATGCCTCTGTTAAACGTTTAGGAAAATCGCCCGAAAGGCCAATAAATTCTGAAGATACTAGAGCAATTATTTTAGCTGGATTAGAATGTATTGATGCTATTGTGTTATTTGATGAGGATACGCCATTAGAGCTTATTACTTTTGTACAACCAGATGTTTTGGTAAAGGGTAATGATTACAAAGCTGAAGACATTGTAGGTTATGATGTGGTTACAGCAAAAGGAGGAAAAGTAATTACGATTCAGTTAGTGGATGGTTTTTCAACGACTAAATTGATTGAAAAAATGAAAGGCTAATTCTAACAGCCATTAATTTCAAGTTTTTAAATCTTGAAAATTGTTGATGTTTCAATTGTACTTTCGTTAATAGCAGTTGCTTCACATTTCCCAATTAGTGTAAAAGGAACATAGTTAATAAATTCCTCTAAATTTGTAAAATATTCTACTCCATATTTTTGAGAACCTTTATAAAAAACTTGATTCACAATTAAATATTTTCCTTTAAAATGTGTTTTAAGCATTTCAAATACATCATTTAATGAAGGTAAAATATACCAAATAATTTCAGATAACATCACGCATTCGTAGTTTTTAAACTTTTCTAGTTCTTTAGTGATATCAGATACTTCAAAATCAAGTTTTGGAAATAATATTTTTGCTTTTTCAATAGCTGCAACAGATATATCAACACTTTTTGGCACAATACCAGTTTCTTTAAAAATCCAATCAGCATAATATCCTAAACCACAACCGCATTCTAAAACAGATTTTATATTATTGTTTTTTAAATGTAGTATTCCTGCCATCCTAGAATATTTATTAGGTTGAGAGGATTGCATCCAAGGATCATTTACATCAAGGTACATGTCGTCAAATTTTCCAATAAATTTTCCGTCTTTAATAACATAATCATGATAAGATTTCTCTACTTTCTCCATAAATGAGTTTTAAAATTCAATTTTTAAAATACTTGATACAGGGATTGTAATCCCTCCTTTTAAAGTTACATGTTTTGGGTCTAAATTCCAAATGGTCGTTTCTACATGTTTATTTGAATACCTGTCTTTAAAGAAAATTTTTACTTTGTGTTTTTCTGAGTTTCCCAATTTCATTGCTCTATATAGTTCAGCTGAGCGATTTGACACATCAATTTCTGTTTTTAAGACATCTTCTTTCGCAAATTTTAAATGATTTATTTTCGTTTTATCAATCAATTTACTTTTAGAATTGTATACTTTAAAACTCAATAACTCTCTTAATAATTGCGTTTTTTTAGTTCTTTTGGCAATTCTGGTAATTCCAGTAGATTGTTTAGAAATATAAGCAGTCTCTAACTTATCGTCAATCGTATAGTACACCTTTAAACAAAATAGTGTAATGATTAAGCTGATAAATCCCATTAAGAAATAATGGTGAATAGCAAAATCAATAATAGAATCAGCCAATATAAATGGATTAGTATGTAATACGATGCAAGCTATAAAAATACTTGCGGCAATTAATCCAATAACAACAGCTAGTGCTTTAACATTGGAATGTGATGTTTTTGTTTTCATAAAATAAGAATTAAATATTACATATGTTAATTGATATTTTTATTGATTAATTAAAAATGGTGTTTTACCATCAGTAACAATTATTTTGGTATTGGGTGATTTGGAAAGTTCCGTAAATGCTTCAATACTTCTAATTTTAATAATTTCATTGGTTAAACCCTCTGATATTATTTTTTGAGCATCGCTTGTTCCTTTAGCCTCAATAATTTTACGGTCAGCTTCTAACTTAGCCTGTTTCAAAGTAAATTCCATTCTCATCACATCTTGTTCTGCTTGCAACTTTTGTTCAATAGAATTAGCTAAACCTTGAGGTAATTGAATGCTTTTCATTAATACAGCATCAATTTCAATGCCTTGAGAATTTAAAATTTCCATCATTTTTATTTTAATGGCTTTTTCGATTTCTGATCTTAAACCTGAATGTAAATCTTTAGCAAAATATTGAGCGCAAACATCAGCCGAAGCGGATCTAAAAACATTCGCTATAATTGTTTCATATCTTAAACCAATATTTCTAATAATTTCTGGAACACGATCTTGATTTAATTTATACAAAATTGATATTTGTGAATTAATACTTAACCCTTCTTTACTTGGCAAGCTTAAGCTTAATTCTAAATTATTAGTTTGTATGGATACTCTTATTACTTTTGAAACGAAAGGATTATAGAATACAGGTCCTCTTAAATGTGCCTTATCTGATAAACGACCTAGTTTTTGTTTAACACCTACCTGGCCTGGTCTAATAATTGCACAGCTCGAAAAAAGTATTAGTGATACGATTGAAAGGATACTTAACGTTTTCATAATGAATAGATTTATTAGATATAAAATTAAGGCAACTTAACTATATATTTTTATTTATGTTTATTATATATATTATAAATATTTTTAATATTAATAATTTTTGCATCGGCTATCAGGTAATTGATTTTTAGAGTTATTTGTAATAGACTCTCTATAATAAATCTGTCAAGTTAAGTGACTTTAATATTATTTTATTTCCAACCTCCGCCTAAAGCTTTGTAAATATTTATTGTAGCATTGTATTGCTTTTTTTTAGTTGTTATTAGTTCAATTTGTGATTGAAGAGCTGCGCGTTGTGTCATGAGTACTTCAAAATAAGTTGCTCTTCCTGACTTAAATAAATCATTACAAATTTCTATTGAGGTCGTGAGGGCTTTTACTTCATCTGTTTTTAGAGCGTGTATATTTTCTAGGTTTTTTATATTTGAAAGTTCGTTGGATACCTCTACATAACCATTTAAAATTGTTTTTTGATAGTTGTATAAAGCCTCTAATTGATTTGCTTTCGCGTTTTTAAATTGAGTCTTTATAGCACTTCGATTAATGAGTGGTGTTACTAAACTGCCTAGCAAATTGTATGCGAGTGATTTTGGTGACGTAAACAAAAAAGCGGTATTAAATGCTTGAAAACCTAAGGTGCCGGTAATATTAAATGATGGATAAAATGCAGCCTTGGCTGATTTTACATTTTGTTTTGCTGCCATCAATTCATATTCTGCCTTTTTTATATCTGGCCTGTTTTGTAAGAGTTGAGATGGAATTCCCGCCTTAACTTGAATAG
>Ga0315900_10000283_pt1 | contig 91402 bp, 68 predicted proteins | sample LakEriMetagenome_FD_203521 | JGI IMG/M metagenome (GOLD analysis project Ga0315900, IMG submission 203521) | Freshwater fungal communities from buoy surface, Lake Erie, Ohio, United States - Buoy 12 MA114 | ecosystem: Environmental > Aquatic > Freshwater > Lake > Lake biofilm | place: USA: Lake... | reverse complement strand
TCGCCCGGATTTTGTCCCTCAAATAAATAAGTTTTAGGCTTGTATAATTTGTAATACTCTCGTAATAAAATTATAATCTTCTCGCTTAACGGTGCTATCCTGTCTTTAAAGCCCTTTGCTTGCTTAATTATAACCAGCTGTCGCTTGCTGTCTATATGTTCAGGCCTAAGTGCTAGTAACTCACCGCTCCTTAATCCACAACTGTATATTAAACTTAGCATCGCTTTATGTTTGATGTTTTTAATATTCCCAAGAATTAACTTCACCTCCTGTTTACTTAGTACGTTGGGTAAGGTTTTTATTCGTCTGGGCCTTTGTATAATTTCAAGCTCCAGTCTCTTGTTCTCTATTAAATTAAAAAATAATTTAAGGGCATTGATAACTTGATTTTGAAATGAATGGGATAACTTCTTGTTTAGTATATATTCATTGTTAAATATAATGATGTCTTGATTGGTAATCTCCGGTATCGCTTTCTCTTTGTAAAATACTAAAAAAGTCTTTAATGCATCTACATAAGTCTCAATAGTGTTTTCCGCATATCGCGAAGATTTTAAACAATATATAAATTCCTTTATTTTTTTATGATGTTCCGCTGTTAATTGCTCGTTATTGTTTTTTTTATTCGTGTCTTTTGTTTTCGGAATGGGATCATCTGGCATTACCTCAATTTTAACTTGGCCATATTCCCAAAGCATCTTACTTAATTCCTCTAAATTTTTGTGGGTATATAAAAAATGCCAACATTTATTACTGGCCGAATAAATTCTTCCCGTACTATTTTTAAGGAACTTAAATAAACGATCATTAAACTCGTGTTTAATAAACATTCTTTTTTCTCCCTTGTAATTTTTTACCAATATTGTAATATCCATTAGATTTTATAATTTTTTAAATTGATAATATAACAACCATTTATAAGATTATAAAAATAACAAAAAATCTTCTTTGCCCGGTTTATAATTAATAAAGGTGCCCCATAAAAGTTAATGGTTTACGAAACAAATTATTTTATTTAATCCCAAATCATACCATTCTAACTTTAACTCATGCCCGGTAAGTAGTTTTCCTTTCAATTAACTTATTTATTACTTTTGTAACCCATGAAATTCCTAAAACATCTGGTTTGCATTTTATTTACGCTGCTTATCTTCAGTTCGTGCAGTAAATACCAGCGCTTACTCAAAAGCAGCGATTATGAACTTAAATTTGTTAAAGCCAAAGAATATTTTGAGGAGGAAAACTACGCAAAAGCCTTGCCCTTGCTCGAAGAATTAATGACTATCTTTCGCGGAACAGAGAAAGGGGAAGATGTTTATTATTATTATGCTAAATGCTACTTTGCTGAGGAAGATTACGTTTTGTCTAGTTACCACCTAAAAAATTTCGTAAGAACTTATCCTACATCTGCCCGGGCCGAAGAATGCCTGTTTTTATCGGCACTTTCGTATTATTTCGATTCCCCAAAATACTCCCTGGATCAGTCCAGTTCTTACCTAGCCATTCAGGAGTTTCAATTGTTTGTTAATCAATTCCCTGAAAGCCAGAAGGTTAAGGAAAGTAACGAATATATTGATAAGCTTCGTTACAAACTGGAAACCAAGTCGTATGAGCTCGCTAAACTGTATTATCATACCGAAAATTATAAGTCAGCTATTGCTACTTTCAACAATACGCTAAAAGACTTTCCATCTACCGCATACAAGGAAGAGATTTTATTCTTAACTTTACGGTCCGGTTTTTTACTAGCCAATAATAGTGTGGAAATTAAAAAGCTGGAAAGGTTTAAAAATGCCGAATCTTTCTATTACAAATTTGCCGATGCCTACCCGCAAAGCAAATACAAAAAGGATGCAGAGGCTATGCTAGTTAAAATTAAGCAAAACCTGGAGTTATTGGAAAAGCAATTATAAATAAGATAAAATGAGCAATTTTAAAAAGAACAACGCAGAAACAACAACCATTACCCGCGATTTGGATAAAATGGTGGATAACACGGGTAATATTTATGAAACCGTTGCAATCATTGCAAAAAGATCCAATCAAATAGCTGTAGATTTGAAAGAAGAGTTAAATTCTAAGCTTCAGGAGTTCGCCTCTCATACCGATAACTTAGAAGAAGTATTCGAAAATCGCGAACAAATTGAAATCTCTAAATATTACGAAAAATTACCGAAACCTAATAATATTGCCATTCAGGAATTTGTAGAAGGTAAAATTTACCACCGCAATCCGGCTAAGGAAGCTTTAAAAAAGTAATCATTAAATTTTCATCAAAAGAATTGTCATTTCATGTAATAATGGGATGACAATTTTTATTTTTACACCAAACTTAGTTTAGAGTTGAGAGTTGTTAGTTGAGCAATAAAATCTCACTAACAACTTTTAACTATCAACTATCAACTTAATAAATGTGAAGGGAAAAAAAATTCTTATAGGTGTTTGTGGTAGTATAGCAGCGTATAAAATTGCTACACTAACCCGTTTACTTAAAAAAGCCGGTGCAGATGTTAAAATCATCCTAACCCCTTCGGCAAAAGATTTTATTACCCCCTTAACTCTTTCAACTCTTAGTAAAAATCCGGTTTTTAGCGAGTTTGTAAAAAATAACAAAGGCGAATGGACTAATCATGTTGAGCTGGGTTTATGGGCGGATGTTTTTTTAATTGCTCCCGCCTCTGCCAACACCATAGCTAAAATGGCCAATGGTATGTGTGATAATTTATTGCTGGCAACTTATTTATCGGCTCGTTGTAAGGTCCTAGTTGCTCCGGCTATGGATTTGGATATGTTACAACATCCTTCCACCTCTACCAATATTGAAAAAATAAAGTCTTTTGGAAATTTAATCGTTGAACCCAACGATGGAGAATTGGCGAGTGGTTTGGTAGGTAAAGGCCGTATGGCCGAACCGGAAGAATTAAAGCAGGTGCTGTCCGATTTCTTTAAAAAAAAAGACCAGTTAAAAGGTAAACAAATATTAATTACAGCCGGTCCAACCCACGAGGCATTGGACCCGGTTCGTTTTATAGGGAATCATTCAACCGGTAAAATGGGGTTTGCACTCGCTTCCGAACTGGCCAACAGAGGTGCCCGGGTTACTTTGGTAGCAGGTCCAACAAATCTTGTCTTGCAGCATCCTCTGGTAAATCAAATAAATGTTGGGTCTGCTCTCGAAATGAAGGCTGAATCCGATAAGGCATTTAAAAACGCTAACGCCGCTATTCTGGCCGCCGCCGTTGCCGATTACAGGCCTAAAACCACTTCAAAGGAAAAAATCAAGAAAAAGGATGAAGATTTAACAATTGAACTGATTAAGAATCCTGATATACTGGCCGGCCTCGGAACTTTAAAAAAAACAAACCAAATTTTGGCTGGTTTTGCCTTAGAAACTAATAACGAGTTTAGTAACGCTAAGGATAAATTGAAGCGCAAAAATTTGGATTTTATTGTGTTAAACTCGTTGAAAAATAAAGGTGCGGGCTTTAAGCATAACACCAATCAAATTTCTATTTTAGATAAACAAAATAAAACGGTAAATTTTAAGTTAAAGCATAAGGATGAAGTAGCGATTGATATCGTAGATTATTTAGTAAGCCTTATGATGAAGAAGAAATGAAAAGAATAATTGTTTTACTCCTCGCTATTTATGCTTTCGGAATTAAATTTTCCAAAGCACAGGAACTAAACATTACCGTGCAGGTTATTACCGCTCAAGTTCAAAATGTAGATAAAAAGATCTTTGAAACCATGAAAAGTGCTATTCGTGATTTTATGAATAATACTAAATGGACTCAAGACGATTTTGTTAATCACGAAAAAATTGAAGCAACTTTATTAATTAATATCAAAGAAGTAGTTTCTCAAACCGATTTTAAAGCCACTTGCCAGATCGAAACCCGTCGCCCGGTGTTTAAGTCATCTTACTCCACTAACGTACTTAGTTTTATTGATGAAAATTTTGATTTTCGTTATGTAGAATTTCAACCTTTTGAATTTAACGGAAGTACTTTTAATAACGATTTAACGGCCATGATCGCCTTTTATGCGCACATGATTATTGGCTTTGATTACGACACCTTTTCTCCCGAGGGTGGTACTCCTTATTTTCAAATTGCACAATCAATTGTAAATAATGCGCAAACCAGCGGAAATAAGGGCTGGAGCGGGGTTGCAAAGGGAGGTGATAAATACAACAACCGTTACTGGCTGGTCGAAAATACGCTTAATCCGGCCTACAAGCCAATCCGCGCAGCTATTTATCAGTATCATCGTAAAGGTCTGGATGTAATGTGGAATAAACCCGAAGAGGGCAGAAAAGAAATTTATGAAGCGTTATTAAAAATACAAAGTGTATTTAAAATTTACCCTGCCTTATTTTACAATGTTTTATTTTTTAATGCTAAATCGGATGAGTTAGTAAATGTTTTTTCTCAGGCTAAAACCGATGAGAAAACTAATGCGGTTCAGTTGCTTTCCGAAATAGATGCCGCTAAATCGAATAAATACCAAACTAAAATTAAATAAGAACGATGCTTGGTAATTTAAAAATTAGCAATTACGCATTAATTGATAATTCAGAAATTGCATTCGAGAAAGGTTTAAATATTATAACCGGCGAAACCGGAGCAGGTAAATCAATTTTATTAGGAGCCTTAGGCTTATTAATGGGGCAACGTGCCGAAACACAGGTTTTGTTTGATAAAGAAAAAAAATGTGTTGTTGAAGGAGAGTTTGAAGTGAAGAGTTATAACCTTCAGGATTTCTTTTATCAAAACGAACTGGATTATAGCGATACTTGTATCATCCGAAGAGAAATTTCTTCGTCAGGTACCTCCAGAGCCTTTGTAAATGATACTCCTGTTAACCTGAATCTTTTAAAAGAACTTTCTTCATACTTGGTGGATATCCATTCTCAGCATCAAACACTGGCATTGGGTAACGGGCAGTTTCAGTTAAATGTGCTGGATGCCGTTAGTATGCATGCATCCCTTTTGGATGAATATCGTAAAGATTATAAAAATTATAAATCCATTCAAAAGGACTTGGCAGTAATACAGGAGCAAGAAGCCAATAGCAGAAAAGAACAGGATTATCTGCAGTTTCAGTTTAACGAGTTAGAAGAAGCCGATCTGGAAAAGATTAATCAGGCAGAGCTGGAAGAAGAGCTGGAAACGCTTAATAATGCCGAAGATATTAAAAGAAGCTTAATGCAAAGCATAGGTTTAATTAGCGATTCGGAAGTAAATATTTTGCAAATGCTTGCCGAAGTTAAACCGCTGCTAAACAAATTTTCTGCTAAGAACAAAAGTATTGAAGCTCTTGCCGAACGACTAAATAGTTCTATCCTGGAGTTAAAGGATTTAAATAATGAAATTACCTCAGTAGAAAGTGATATTGTTTATAGCCCTTCGCGTATAGATGAAATTAATGGCATGCTGGACAAACTTTATCGTTTACAAAAAAAGCATAATGTAAATTCAGTTGACGCATTAAAGTCTATCCGTGAGGAAATTTCTTCCAAACTGAATACTATATCTTCCCTCGAAGAGCAAATTAAAAAGCTTTCGGTAAGTCTTGATTTAATTAAAAAAGAATTGCTTAAGAAAGCCGATCAGTTGCATCAAAACCGTACAAAAGCGGTAAATGTTATCGAAAACAATGTGCATGAACAATTGGCTTTGCTGAGTATGAAAAATGCACAGTTAAAAATCGAGTTATCAAAGGAACAGGATTTAAATAACAACGGATATAGTAAAGTTTCGTTTTTATTTTCGGCTAACAAAGGCAGCGATTTAAATGAAATTAGCAAAGTGGCTTCCGGAGGGGAATTATCTCGTTTAATGTTGTGTATTAAAAACATTACCGCTAAATCACGCCAACTCCCTAGTATTATTTTTGACGAGATAGATACCGGTGTTTCGGGCGATGTGGCAGATAAGATAGGGTTGATCTTAAATGATATGGCATTGAATATGCAAATTGTGGCCATTACACATTTGCCTCAAATGGCCAGTAAGGGAAGTAATCATCTTTTTGTATATAAAGAAGATGTTAAAAACAGAACAATAAGCCACATTAAAAAATTAAGTAAGCAGGAAAGAATAGAGGAGGTGGCTAAAATGTTGAGTACTGGAAAACCTACTGAAACAGCTTTACAAAATGCAAAGGAATTGTTAAATTTAGTCTAGTGAAGAATTCTCAGGTAAATAATAATTTAAACGAAATAGTTGCCCTCTTAAAGGCTAACGGTGTAGTGTCCGCTTCTCTTTTTGGAAGTGCCTGTGAAGGTAATGATAATGCTGATTTTGATTTTCTAGTGAAATTTAAATCAGATTTGGATTATGTTAGCTATGCAGATAATTATTTTAATTTATTGTATGCCCTTCAGGATCTTTTAAAAAAGGATGTAGACTTGCTTGCAGAAGAGACTATATCAAATCCCTACCTTCTTAAGTCAATCAATCGTAATAAAATAAAATTGTTATGAAGGTTGAAGAGTTAAAGTTGCTAACTGATATTAAGATTGCAATTGAAAGTATAGACGACCATCTGCAACAAAAAAAAGATTTTGATTTATATAAATCAAACAAAACAATCAGAAGGGCGGTAGAAAGAGAACTCGAAATTATTGGAGAGGCAGTAAATAAATTGGATAAAATAAATCCTGATATACCTATTTCTTATAAGAGGCTTATTGTTGATCTAAGAAATAAAGTGATTCATGCTTATGATAATGTTAATGATGTAATAATTTGGAAAGTTATTGTTAAAGATTTACCTGTCCTGAAACAGGAAGTTGATTCTTTGTTAAACGAACAATATAAATAATTAAACGATTTATAAATAAACCACAGATATAATAAAACTAAGAAGAATGAAAAAAGTACTAAGTATTATCGGAATTGTTTTAGTGTTGTTGATTGGAACACTGGTAGCCCTGCCTTTCCTGTTTAAGGATAAAATTGTGCAGCTGGTTAAAGAGGAGGCTAACAAAAATTTAAATGCAAAAGTAGATTGGGGATCTTTCGATTTAACTATCATTTCTACCTTTCCTAATTTTTCGTTTACCTTAAACGATTTAAAAGTAGTAGGCATAGATGATTTTAAAAACGACACCTTAATTTCATTAAAATCATTGGATCTTCGCTTAAACCTGATGTCGGTTATAAAAGGGGAGAAGATGGAAATTAATGGAATTGTTTTGGACAATCCGCGCATTAATGCCATTGTATTAAAAGATGGAAAAGCAAACTGGGACATAACCAAGCCTTCAGCCGATACCGTTACGGCAGCTCCCGCAGAACCTACCAAATTTCAAATCGGATTAAAGCGTTTTGCAATTATTAACGGTTATCTGGTATACGACGATAAGCAATCCGACATGTATTCTAAACTGGTTGGACTAAACCACGAACTAAAAGGCGACTTTACCCAGGATATTTTCGACTTAATTACCGAAACCACAATCGATCAGTTAACATATGGATATGGTGGCGTTAATTATTTCAATAAATTAAAAACGGGTATTAAAGCTACTCTAACAGCAGACATGCCTAATTTTAAATTTACATTTAAGGAGAATGAATTTGCTTTAAATGCATTGGTGTTTGGTTTGGATGGTTATTTTGCCATGCCTAAAGAAGATATGGATATGGATTTAAAATTTAATGCTAAAAAAGCAGATTTTAAAGAATTCCTATCGCTGGTTCCGGGTACTTATACCAAAGATTTTGAAAATGTAAAAACAAGTGGAAAGCTGGCTTTTGATGGTTATGCAAAGGGAATTTATAACGATAAAGTAATGCCAGCTTTCGGAATTAAGCTGTTGGTGGAAAATGCAATGTTCCAGTATCCATCTTTACCTAAAGCAGTAAAGAATATTAATATCGATTTAAAAGTAGATAACAAAACCGGAAACCCTGATAACACAGTGGTGGATATCAGAAAGTTTCATGTAGAGATGGGTAGCAATCCGGTGGATGTTCGCATGTTAATTACTACTCCGGTTAGTGATGCTAATATTGATGGAACTGTAAAGGGAAAATTAAATTTAGCCGAGGTTAAAGACTTTGTACCCATGGAAGGAACCGAAATGAGCGGAACCTTTACTGCCGATATTGACATGAAAGGTCGTATGAGTGCTATCGAAAAAGAAAAATACGATGAGTTTAAGGCATCGGGTAATTTGAAAATAGAAAACATGAAGTACAAGTCGGCTGATTTATCTTATGCAACAGAAATTTCAGGGGCCGATATGAGCTTTACTCCACAAAATCTTAACCTTAGTCGTTTCAACGCCAAAATAGGAAAGAGCGATATTAGTTTTGTGGGAATAGTAGATAACTATATGGCTTATGTTTTTAAAGATGAATTGCTGCACGGCAGATTTAACTTTAACTCAAATTACTTAAATATCGATGAATTAATGGGGCCCGAAGAAACCACAACTACTGCAGCACCGGCCGATACGGCGCCAATGACTGTGGTTGAAGTTCCATCTAATTTAGATGTAGAGTTAGTTTCGGATATCAAGAAAATGGATTACGATAAATTAACCATTTATAATACTTCCGGAACTTTAAAAATTAAGGATAGCCGAATGGATATGAGTGGCCTTAAAATGATGTTGTTTGATGGTATTTTAGGAATGACCGGTTATTACGATACCAAAAATATTAAACGCCCGGCAGTTGATATGCAGTTGTCTATTGAAGGATTTGATATACCAAAATCATATGCGTATTTTAATTCTGTTCAAAAGTTAGCTCCTGCGGCTAAATATGCAAAAGGTAAGTTTAATACCATTTTTAATTTATCTACTGTGTTGGATAGTAAAATGGAGCCCGACTATAATTCTTTAAATGCCTATGGTAAGTTGCAAACCGTTAATGTAGTATTAAGCAATCATCCGGCACTTTCTAAAATAGCCGATCAACTAAAGCAAAATCAATACAAAAACTTTCCGCTTAATAATGTAGATCTTTCATTTAAAGTGAAAGACGGAAAAGTGGAGGTGGAACCCTTTGATATAAAAATCGGGAACAGTAACTTAAATATTGCCGGAGTAAATTATTTAGATCAAAAAATTGATTACAAAATGGTGTTTGATATGCCTCGATCCGAATTAGGTTCGGCTGCTAATGGCGTAATTAATGGACTCGTTGCTCAGGCTGCTTCTCAGGGTGTAAATGCAAATGTAGGCGAGCGAATTAAAGTAAATGCCTTAGTAACCGGCACTGCATCAGATCCAAAAATAAAATTAGATCTAAAAGATCAGGCTAAAAATATGGTTAATGATTTAAAAGATCAAGCTATGGATAAAGCAAAAGCTGAAGCGGATAAATTAAAAGCCGAAGCTGAAGCAAAAGTAAGAGCCGAGGCCGATAAAATAAAAACTGAAGCCGAGGCTAAAGTAAAAGCAGAAGCCGACAAAATAAAGGCCGAAGCCGAAGCAAAGGCAAAAGAAGCCGAAGCCAAAATGAAGGCTGAAATAGAAAAGAAAAAGAAAGAGGCCGAAGAAAAAGCTAAAAAAGAAGCCGAGAAAAAGTTAAAAGGCTTGTTTGGAAAATAAAGGGGGGTAATTCATTTTTTATGAATTTGGAATCTCTTTTATTCCAAAGTTTATAATGCTAAAAAGGTTGAAAATGATAGATTAGTCTTTTACATAAACAATGTCTTTTAAAGGATTTTGAAACTGGTTTCAAAATCCTTTTTTTGTTCATTATTATGATTAAATAGTGGAGTGTAAAAAAATAAAAAAGGGTAATTATTTGTTCATTAACGCAAATTGCACAAGGTTAGCACCCATTTTAAGAGCTTTAATTCTAGACTCCTCAGAATCTTTATGAACTTCCGGACTTTCCCAACCATCCCCCAGATCACATTCAAAACTATAAAAACAAACCAATCGCCCTTTGTAAATTAATCCAAATCCTTGCGGAGGTTTATTATCATGTTCGTGTACTTTGGGTAAACCAGAAGCAAATTTGAATTTTTGATGATAGATTTCATGCGAAAAAGGGAGTTCAACAAAATCAAGTTCAGGGAAAACCTTTTTCATTTGCGGACGAATAAATTTATCTAAACCATAGTTATCATCAATGTGTAAAAAACCACCGGCAATTAAGTATTTTCTTAAGTTCTCTGCTTCCTGATTAGTAAAAATTACGTTACCATGCCCGGTCATATGCACAAAAGGATAATTAAAAATTTCTACTGACCCAGCTTCAACTACCGCCTGTTCCGGATTTATCGCCGTTCCTAATTGATCGTTGCAAAATTTAATCAGATTAGGGAGTGATGTTTCTAAGTTAGCATACCAATCGCCGCCACCATTATATTTTAAAACAGCAATCTTGTATGAATAATTACCGGTAAAGGAATACCCGATAAAGGCAAGTAATAATAGTATTGAAGTAAACTTGTTAAACAAATTTATCACCTTTAGTACTCTTAACATCCGCAACAAATTGTCTGATTTGTTGTTCATCTTGTTTTTTACAAACCAATAAAATATGGTCTGCCTCTACCACTATATAATCGTTTAAGCCTTGCAAAACAACAAGTTTATTTTTAGGTACATTAATAATGTTGTTGCTGCTATCGTATAATAAAACGTTTTTACCTACTACCGCATTTTCTTTTTCGTCGTGTTTAATATGGGTATACAGCGACCCCCAGGTTCCTAAATCCGACCAGCCAATTATAGAAGCTCTAACGTATACGTTATTTGCTTTTTCCATTACACCATAATCAATGCTTATGTTTTTGCATTGAATATAAGCTTCATCAATAAATCCTTTTTCCTGAGGAGTATTGTATAAATCTTTTCCGTCTTTAAAAATATTATTTATCTCGGGTAAATAGTTGTCTAATGCTTTTAAAATACTTTGTACGTTCCAAACAAATATCCCCGCATTCCATAAAAAGTCACCGCTTTCTATAAAAAATTTAGCCATATCTAAATCTGGCTTTTCGGTAAATGTTTTAACTTTATTAATTCGCTTATCTGTTTCTTCTTTATCGCTTTTTGTAAACTGAATATAACCATATCCGGTATCGGGGCGAGTGGGTTTTATTCCAATGGTCATCAAACAATCTTCCGATTTGGTTTTCTTAAAACACGATTTTATGGCTTTTAAAAAAACATCTTCTTTTAAGATTAAATGATCGGAAGGTGCAACGCAAACATTAGCGGCCGGATTTTTTAGTGCTATTTTATAACTGGCATACGCAACACACGGTGCTGTGTTTTTACGCATGGGCTCTAGTAAAATATTTTCATCCGGTATTTCGGGTAATTGTTCTTTTACTAAATGATAGTAATCGGTATTAGTAACTATTAAAATATTTTCTTTCGGACAAATAGGCAAAAACCTATCGTAAGTCATTTGTAAAAGGGTTTTGCCTAAACCTAAAATATCCAGAAATTGTTTAGGCTTTTCTGTTCTGCTCATTGGCCAAAATCTACTGCCAACGCCGCCTGCCATTATAACGCAAAAATTATTTTTTCCCATGTTTACTTCAGCTTACCTAACGCCACTCTTAAATTAGAAATAATCTGATCAATATCGGAAACGGTACAAGTGCCAACCGAAATACGATACCAGGTAGAATCTGCGCTAGCGCCAAATGCAGAAAAAGGAACGATCCCAATTTTCGCTTCATCTAAAATATATTTAGTGGCATCAGCAGTTGTGTTTAATACTTTTCCGTCTGCAGTTATTTTACCTTTCAGATTTAATTCTACTGTTAAATAAATAGCGGCCTGTGGAGCTATGGCATTAACATTAAAACCTTCCGATTTTAATTGCATAAATCCTTTATAAAATCCTTCCAGTCTTTTTAAAATCTCACTTTTAAAAGAGTTTAAAAACAAATCTACTTCAGATTCGTGGGCTAAATATTGGGCTGTTGCAACCTGCTCGGCTTTTGGGGCCCAGGCTCCAACATGTCCTAATATGTTCTTCATTTTATCAATTAGTTTTTTGGGACCAAAAGACCATCCCACTCGAACACCGGTAGCCGATAAAGACTTGGATAATCCGTCAACATAAATGGTATAATCTCTCATTTCGGGTCTTAAACTTACCGGGTCTACATGTTTAGTACTGCCAAACGTTAATGCAGAATAAACCTGATCATACATTAAATAAACAGGTTTCTCGTCAGCAGTTCTTCTTTGATTTTCTGCTAAAATTAAATCACAAATTTCGCTTAAACCTTCAGCAGTAAAAGCCGTTCCGGTAGGGTTTAAAGGGGAACATAAAGCAACTAAAGCCGATTTTTGAATATGAGGTTTTAACTCCTCTGCAGTGGGCATAAAATTTTGCTCTGCACGGGTTTCAATAAATTGCATTTTACCACGCGACAAGTGTGTGTAATGGTTGTTATTCCAAGATGGTACCGGAAATAAAATAGTATCTCCCGGATCTACTACAGTTTGAAATACCGCGTAAATTAAAGGACGCGAACCGCCTGAAATTAAAATACTATCTGCAGCGTAATCTAAATTAAACTGTGATTTTAAAAATTGGGAAACCGATTTCCTTAAGTCTAAGATACCATCGGCAGGGGGGTAATTGGTCTCGTTGTTTTGATACGCCTCAATAATTAATTCCTGAAGTTTAGAAGGAATCGGAAAAATATTTGGATTGAAATCGCCAATAGTTAGATTGTATATTTTTTCTCCATTTTTAATTTTCTCATTTATTTCTCCGGCAAGTTTTATAATCTCAGAACCTATAAGGTTTTCGGCCATCTGAGAAACACGTTGGTTAGCTGTTGCAATCATGGTCATAAAATTTTGGCAAAAATAGGATTATTTATTACTTATAATAGCGCTTAATGAATTGTAAAAATGAGTTGGTTTTTAACACTTTGTGGATTTCTTGTTAAGCTAACAGTCTTTTATAAAATGTGTAAAACTTACAGGTATTATATTTCCTGCTCACAAAAGGCTTTTTAACTTTGCAACCCATAAATATTTTACATTACACTTTTAAAATAATTTTATGTTTATCGAACAAATTATTGCCCGTCAAATCCTCGATTCCAGAGGAAATCCAACCGTTGAAGTAGATGTTATAACTGATTCAGGCGCTATCGGAAGAGCCGCAGTGCCCTCCGGAGCCAGTACCGGAACTCATGAGGCTGTAGAGTTACGTGATGGTGATAAGAAAAAGTATCTGGGTAAAGGAGTGCTTAAAGCGGTGCATAACGTAAATTCTAAAATAGACGAAGCTTTATTTGGAATGAGTGTTCTAGAGCAAAATAAAATAGATGAAGCCCTTTTGGCCTTGGATGGAACCGAAAATAAAGGAAAATTGGGTGCAAATGCTATTTTAGGGGTATCTATGGCGGTTGCAAAAGCAGCTGCAATCGAATCCGGAATGCCTCTTTTTCGTTATGTTGGCGGTGTTAATGCTAACACCCTTCCTATCCCCATGATGAATATTTTAAATGGCGGAGCACATGCCGATAACGGTATCGATTTTCAGGAGTTTATGGTTATGCCCGTAGGGGCTGATACCTTCTCGGATGCTTTAAGAATGGGTACCGAAATTTTCCATCACCTCAAAAAAGTTTTAAAGGACAAAGGTTATAGCACCAACGTGGGCGACGAAGGTGGTTTTGCGCCTAATATCAAGTCGAATGAAGAAGCTATCGGTTACGTATTAAAGTCTATTGAATCGGCTGGTTATAAACCCGGTGTTGATGTATTCGTGGCTATGGATGCAGCAGTATCTGAATTATACGATGCTAAAAAGAAAAAATATGTTTTTCATAAGTCGGATGGCAAATCGATGTCTTCTGACGAACTAGTTGAATATTGGGCTAAATGGGTAAAAAAATATCCTATTATTTCCATTGAAGATGGCTTAGCCGAAGATGATTGGAAAGGCTGGAAAAACTTAACTGATAAAATTGGGGATAAAGTACAGTTAGTAGGAGATGATTTATTTGTAACCAATGTAAAGCGTTTAAGCGAGGGAATCAAAAACGGAGTTGCAAATTCTATTTTAGTAAAGGTGAATCAAATTGGTTCCTTAACCGAAACTATTAACGCTGTTCAAATGGCTAATAACGCCTCTTATACAGCGGTTATGAGCCACCGCTCCGGCGAAACTGAGGATACTACTATAGCCGATTTGGCTGTGGCTTTAAATACTGGTCAAATTAAAACTGGTTCTGCTTCTCGTTCCGATCGCATGGCAAAGTACAATCAACTCATCCGAATTGAAGAAATGCTTGGATCTTCAGCGAAATATTTAGGGCGTTCGTTTAAGTATGTTAAATAATTAATCTAAACTTAACAAAAGTCCTTTTTTTAGTAAAAACCTTTATCTATCTTCAAACGTTATTAAGAAAATAATCATATGGATCGCTTAAAAGAAAAATTCAAAGAAGTAGCTATGCCAATGGCTGCAGATGTAAAGCAAATCATAAAAGAACATGGCGAATTAAAATTAGGAGAATATACCGTTTCCCAAGTATATCAGGGTATGCGCGGTATGATTGGTTTGGTTACTGAAACTTCTAAGTTGGATCCTAACGAGGGTATCAGTTTCAGGGGATACTCAATTCCTGAATTACGTGAAAAACTTCCAAAAGCTCCAGGTGGAACTGAACCTTTACCCGAAGGGATTTTTTATTTAATGTTAGTGGGTGAATTACCTACTTATGACGATGTTCATAGCATCAGCAACGAGTGGGCGCGCAGAAGTATTGTGCCTAAACATGTTTTAGACGTGTTAGATAAATTGCCATCTTCAACTCATCCAATGACCATGTTTAGCATAGCAGTTATGGCTATGCAAACAGAAAGTTTATTTGCAAAGGCATACGCAAAAGGAATCAGAAAAACCGAATACTGGGATTATGTTTTCGAAGATTCAATGAATCTGATTGCTCGTTTACCTCGTGTTGCAGCTTATATTTATCGCAAAAAATACAAAGGAGATGTGCACATCGAACCAGATCCAAAATTAGACTGGGCAGCAAACCTGGCACATATGATGGGTTACGAAGAGTTTGATGTAAAACGTTTAATGCGTTTATACATGACTATCCACTGCGATCACGAAGGGGGTAACGTTTCAGCTCACTCTACACACTTAGTAGGTTCTGCTTTATCTGATCCTTATTTAGCTTTCGCTGCTGGTATGAATGGTTTAGCGGGTCCTTTACATGGTCTTGCAAATCAGGAAGTATTGTATTGGTTGCAAGAATTACGCACTGAATTAGGTGGAGGTTTACCAACTAAAGAACAGATTGCGACGTACATTAAGGAAACGTTAGAAGCGGGTAAAGTGGTTCCGGGTTACGGACACGCCGTGCTTCGTAAAACCGATCCTCGTTTTTCTGCTCAGCAGGATTTTTACCACCGCTATATTAAAGGCCAGGGTAAAACTGATGATCTTTGCGAAATTGTTCAACTAGTGTATGAAGTGGCTCCTCCAATTTTAGAGAGTACAGGAAAAATTAAAAACCCATGGCCAAATGTTGATGCGCATTCAGGTGCATTATTAAGCCATTTCGGAGTTGTTGAATATGATTTCTATACGGTATTATTTGGAGTTTCACGTGCTCTGGGTGTATTAGCATCTTTAGTGTGGGACAGAGCCTTAGGCCATGCTATCGAACGTCCAAACTCCGTTACTACAGAATGGATTAAAAAGAAAATTGCTGAATCAGCTACTAAAGCTTAATTTGATATAATTCAAAATATCTTTAAAACCGCCTCAAAAGGGCGGTTTTTTTGTTGAAAATGAGGTGGGTTTTTTAGTGTAAAAATATAGGGCAAAGCCTATATTTTGTAAGGATTTCCACCTTTTTTAAGTTATATTTGTATTATACTGCATTTATTACTTATGGCCGAAAACAAATCTTTAAATATCCAGGGAAATGTTTCCTTCGATGATTTTAAAAAAGAAGTATTAAACGATTATCGTATTGCTAACGAAAGTCGCGAGACCAGCTTATTAGGTCGAAAAGAAGTTTTAACCGGTAAAGCCAAATTTGGAATTTTTGGCGACGGTAAGGAAGTTCCTCAAATAGCCATGGCTAAACATTTTCAAAAGGGCGACTGGCGCTCGGGTTATTACCGCGATCAAACCTTTATGTTTGCTACCGGTAATTTAACAATAAAAGAATATTTTGCGGGCTTATATGCACATACCGATCCCGAGTTAGAACCGATGAGCGCCGGACGACAAATGGGCGGTCACTTTGGTACGCGTAGCTTAAATGAAGATGGTTCCTGGAGAAATCTAATGGAAATAAAAAACTCTTCTCCTGATATTTCTCCTACCGCCGGTCAAATGCCACGTTTACTAGGCCTGGCCCAGGCATCTAAATATTTTAAACAAAACGACCTGTTGCACAACTGGACTAACTTTTCTGATAAAGGAAATGAAATTGCATTTGGAACAATTGGCGATGCCAGTACATCCGAAGGTTTGTTTTGGGAAACTATAAATGCTGCAGGTGTTTTAAAGGTCCCTCTTTTGATGAGTGTTTGGGATAATGGGCATGGTATTTCTGTCCCTAAGTCATACCAAACAACCAAGGAAAGTATTTCCGAAGTTCTAAAAGGATTTAAACGCGAAGGAAATGGATCCGGATACGAAATGTATTATGTTAAAGGATGGGATTACGCTGCCTTATGCGAAACCTATGCAAAGGCCACAAAAGTTTGCCGCGAACAGCATGTGCCGGTTTTAATTCATGTTGATGAGGTTACACAGCCTCAGGGTCACTCCACTTCAGGCTCTCACGAACGATACAAATCTAAAGAGCGTTTGCAATGGGAAGCTGAATTCGATTGTATTAAAAAAATGCGCGAATGGATTATTAATTCTGCAATTGCCTCTGCCGAAGAATTGGATGAAATAGAAGCTAATTCTAAGAAATCGGTAAGAGAGGCTAAAAACGAAGCTTGGAAAGAATATCTGGAAGTAATCAAAACAGAGTTAAATGAAGCCACTGATTTAATCTTACAACTTGCCTCAAATTCAGCATACAGCGAAAATTTAACCAAGTTGGTTAATGATCTTAAAGCAATACCGGAACCTTTGCGCAAAGATGTAATTTCTTCAGTTAGAAAAACACTTCGTACCACTCGTAACGAAAATTCAGTACAAAGAAATAAATTGATTGATTGGTATAACCTTCAGGTTGCAGCTAATTACGACCGCTACAGCTCCTATTTATACAGCGAAAGCGCATTAAATATATCCAGGGTTGTTCAGGTAGATCCTCATTATTCTGTTGATGAAAAATATTGTGATGGCCGAGAAATACTAAGAGATAATTTTGATAAAATTTTGGAACGTTATCCCGAGGTTTTAATTTTTGGAGAGGATAGTGGAAAAATAGGTGGCGTTAATCAAGGGCTCGAGGGTTTACAAAAGAAATATGGCGAACACCGTGTATCAGACACCGGTATCAGGGAAGCAACCATCATGGGACAAGCTATTGGTTTGGCAATGCGCGGTTTAAGACCAATTGCCGAAATTCAATATCTGGATTATTTATTGTACGCACTTCAAATTATGAGCGATGACCTTGCTACAGTTCAATACAGAACAAAAGGTGCTCAAAAAGCTCCTGTAATCATCCGTACTCGTGGTCATCGTTTAGAGGGTATATGGCACAGCGGCTCACCAATGGGAATGATTGTTCACTCGTGCAGAGGGATTAATGTTTGTGTGCCCCGTAATATGACTAAAGCAGCCGGATTTTATAATGCTTTACTGGAATGTGATGAACCCGCTTTAGTTATTGAACCTCTAAACAGTTATCGTTTAAAAGAACGAACCCCTCTTAATTTTGGAGAGTTTAAACAAGAATTGGGTGTTGTAGAAACCTTAAAAGATGGTACTGATGTAACCCTTATAACGTATGGACCCAATTGCCGTTATGCTTTGGAAGCAGCCAAACAACTTGAAGAAATTGGGATTTCGTTGGAGGTAATTGATGTTCAAACCCTAATACCGTTTGATAAAAATCAGGATATTGTTAAATCCGTTAAGAAAACTAATCGCCTCATTTCGTTGGATGAGGATGTTCCGGGTGGAGCATCTGCTTACATGTTGCAAAAAGTATTGGAGGAACAAGGGGCTTATCGTTTCCTGGATTCTCAACCTAAAACAATTGCAGCTAAAGAACATCGTCCGGCTTATGGTTCCGATGGTGATTATTTTTCAAAACCAAGTGTTGAGGATATTTTTGATGGTGTATACGAGCTCATGCATGAGGTAAATCCTGAAAAATTTCCCCGAATTTATTAAGCTGTCAATAACTTAATTTTTACACACTGTTTATTTGTGATAAATTTGAATTATAATAAATTTAAATAATCAGTTAAGATGAACATTCAAGGAAAATTAATCGAAAAGTTTGAGACACAGGTGGTATCTGATAAGTTTCGTAAGCGCGAATTTGTTATCGAATTCAGCGAAAATCCTCAATACCCGGAGTACATTAAGTTTGAACTTATCCAAGACAAAACCACTTTGTTAGATCCATTTAATATTGGCGATTCTGTAGATGTGTCGTTTAATTTAAAAGGCCGTACCTGGACTAATCCTCAAGGTGTTAAACAATATTTTAATTCTTTACAAGCTTGGAGATTAAACGGTGTAAACGGATCTTCCTCTGCTCCTCAGGCTCAACAATATCAACAAGCACCAGCTGCACCAAGTTTTAATACAGTTGCAACAGAAGGCGATGATCTACCGTTTTAACCATTAAACGTTTATAAGTTAATTAAACCCTCTTCTTTAAATTGAAGAGGGTTTTTTATTTTCAATTTATGCAAAAAATTACCGAAAGTACCTCGCTTTATAATCACCTGGAACAAATGACGGTTCTGGAACTTTTAACGAATATTAATAACGAAGACGCAAAAGTAGCATTGGCCGTTCAGCAGGCTATCCCTCAAATTGAGGCACTTGCAAACATTATAGTGGAAAAATTAAAAGCAGGCGGAAGATTGTTTTATATGGGTGCCGGAACCAGTGGGCGTTTGGGTATTGTGGATGCATCGGAGTGTCCTCCAACTTATGGGGTAGAACACGGTTTGGTGGTTGGTATTATAGCCGGTGGAGATAAGGCCATCAGAAAGGCTGTGGAATTTGCAGAAGATGACACCGAACAAGGCTTCAAAGATTTGGACCAATACTTGATTAATAATCATGACGTAGTAATTGGAATCGCCGCCTCCGGCTCAACACCGTATGTTGTAGGGGCTTTACAGAAGTGTAACGAAAATGGAATAAGTACCGGGTGTATTACATGTAATCCGGGTAGTGCGGTTGCTAAAGTAGCTAAATACCCCATAGAGGTTTTGGTAGGTCCCGAGTTTGTTACCGGAAGTACCCGTATGAAAGCCGGAACAGCCCAAAAGCTAGTGCTTAATATGCTAAGTACTACTGCCATGATTAAGTTAGGCAGAGTAAAGGGAAATAAAATGGTGGATATGCAATTAAGTAATAACAAATTAGTTGATAGGGGAACTAAAATGGTAATGGATGAAACCGGTTTAGACTATGAAACCGCTAATAAATACTTGCTGGAAAAAGGGAGTGTTAGAAATGCCGTTGATTATTTTAAAAGTCTGAAATAACGCTTAATGCTTAATTTTTTGAATTTTGTAGAAAGTATTTCACTCCTCATTAACGGGGTGTTTGTATACTTTTTTTGGACGATTTTTTTATTTGAAATACATTGAATAAAATTATTTTATGAAATACATTTATACTTTCATCATCTTACTGGGGTTTTTAGGTGTTACTGAAGCTCAACAGAATTTCTGGAAAAAAATTGAAGAAAACCAATTTAGGTCTAAAGGGCCACGTGTTATAGTCCCTAAACAATATGCTGTTTTCGAAATAGATGAACTTAATTTTAAATCGAATTTATTTAAAGCTCCTAATGAGCATTCTGTTCAATTAAAAGAGTCTGATTTTATCTTATATCTCCCAATGCCCGACGGTACTTTACAGAAGTTTAAAGCGGTGGAGTCGCCGGTAATGGCAGATAAGTTAAGTGAAACCTACCCTAATATTAAAACTTATAATGCCTGGGGAATAGACGATGTGTATGCATTTGCTAAGTTAGACTGGAATGATTTTGGATTTCATGGAATGATACGCTCTCCATTAGGTGATGTTTATATTGATCCATTTTCTAATAACGATCGTTCTCATTACATCAGTTATTACAAGCATGATTTTGAAAAACCACTGGAATACAGAGTGTCCGAAGTAGGATTAATCAAAGATAATGAGGATTTACAAAAAACAGACGTCTATTACCAAAACGTTGCAGCAGCATGTATGGGTGCGAGCTTACGTACCTATCGTTTGGCTGTTGCCAATACTTATGAATATGCAACGCGGGCTACCGGAATTAACAACCCAACTAAGTCTCAGGTATTATCCAAAGTGGTAACTACTGTTAATAGGGTAGATGGGGTTTATCAAACCGAAGTTGCTGTTAAATTAGTTTTAATACCTAATGATACATTAATAATTTATAATACCAGTGCCGATCCTTTTAGTGGAAATAACAATGGAAATGTTTTGATAGGCGAGAGCCAAAGCGTTATAAACTCCACCATCGGATCTGCTAATTACGATATTGGTCATACCTTTAGTACCGGTGGTGGAGGTCTGGCTAATTTAGGTTGTGTGTGTAAAAGTACTTCTAAAGCAAGTGGTATTACTGGAAGCCCTAATCCCGTGGGTGATCCTTATGATATTGATTATGTTGCGCACGAAATTGGGCATCAGTTTGGCGGTAACCATACGTTTGCCTCCGAAACGGGTTCATGTAATGGAAATAGAAATACTTCCACCTCTCAAGAACCCGGCAGTGGTGTAACTATTATGGGTTACGCTGGTATTTGCGGCTCTGATAATATTGCAGGAAACAGTATCGCTTATTTTCATCCGGTAAGTTATAACGAAATAGTTAACTACATTACGGTTGGGAGTGGTAAATCATGTCCTGTTGTTACCAACACCGGAAATAACCCTCCGGTAGTTACCGTTGATCCTGTTGTATATACTATACCTATTAAAACATCGTTTACGTTGGAAGGGAAGGCATCTGACCCTGATGGCGATCCGCTTACTTTTTCGTGGGAGGAAATTGACAATGGACCCAGTGCCGGGGGTACTTGGAACTCCGGAAATAAACCTTTCTTTAGATCTTTTGTTCCGGTAACCGACAGCTCCCGTACTTTTCCAAAACGATCTAATCTTTTATTGGGACAGTATACCCCATTAGGGGAAAATTTCCCCACTACAGCTCAAACCTTAAATTTTCAATTAACTGCTCGCGATAATAAGTTAGGGGGTGGTGGTATTTGCGCTGTTACTAAACAATTAAAAGTTGATGCAGCAGGTCCTTTTTGGATTGTAAGCCCCAATTCAACCGGTGTTGTTTATCCCTCGGGTTCAACTCAAACCCTCTCTTGGAGTGTAAACGGAACCGATGCCGGTGTAATTAATTGTGATACTGTAGATATTTATATTTCGTATGATGATGCACTTACTTTTCAACCTTTGTTGATGAAAACGTTGAACGATGGTTCAGAAAGTATCACAATACCCAATCTTAACGCAGATAATGCTAATTGCCGATTTAAGGTTAAAGCGTCCAACAATATTTTCTTTGATATTAACGACCGTAAATTTAAAATTACAGCGTTATCTACCGGTTTTAACCCCATCTCTTCTTCTAATCAACTGGGATTATTGGTGAGTCCAAATCCATTTAAGCAATATTTTTCTTTAAGTGTTGTAGGATTAAACGAAACTGCCGAAACCAATGTAGTTATTTATGATTTAGTTGGAAATTTAGTCTACAATAAAAATTTCGAGTCCAAAACCGAATTTAATCAAGATATTGATTTTAGCGGTTTAAGCTCAGGGGTTTATTTTGTAAAAATCAGAAATAAAAATTTAAACGCAATTCAAAGAATTGTAAAAGAATAGTTATTTAACTTTAAAAGACCATTGAAACAGAAAGCGGGCAATTATCTGTCCGCTTTCATCTTTTCCAATACTTTCTATTTCTATACTTTCTCCTTTTTTAGTAGATATGCTATTTTGTATGCATTCTTCTATTTTGTAACCATCATTACAATAAAATATAATTCTGCCTGTAGCTTTTTTGTAAAATTCAGCATTTACCCCGGTTACTAGCATACTAATAGTTGTGCCCGATTTTTTAATTTTAATTAATGCTAATATTCCGGTAGACAACTCTGCTGCCATTGCCAAGCATGCAAAATAAATAGATTTAAAAGGGTTTTTTGTGATGTATTGATACTTAATTTTAACACTGCAATCGGAGGGAGTAAGGGTATTAATTTTTATACCTGCTACCCATACCATGGGAAGCATTTTTAACATTAATAAATTAAACAAAAATGGTTTGCGAACTTTGTTTATTAGTTTAATTTCATCTTCCATTACTTTGCATTACAGTTTTTACATGTACCAGTAACATTTAAATTCCATTGTGTAACCTTATATCCTTTTGGTAAATTTAATAGAGGAATCTCCACATCTTCAATACAAAAAATATTCTGACATTTAGAACAGTTAAAATGAATATGCTCGTGATGAACAGCATGGTGGTGACCGGTATGATGACAAAAAGCATATTGAGCATTCCCTTCGAGGTTACCTACTTTATGAATTATGCATTTCTCCTCAAAATCTTTCAAAATTCTAAATAAGGTAACTCGATCTAGTTCGCCCTTGTGAATTGATTCTATATCTTTAGAGCTAAGCGCATGGCTGGTGTCTGAAAATATTTTAAGTACTGCACGCCTTAAATCAGTTTTTTTAAAACCCGATTTTTTTAATATTTCATCAATGTCGTGGTCATTCATCACTAATAAAATTTTATTTTTTTGATACTTCGTTGAGCTTTGGTGTCTGAGATTTTCTGCTTTAATTCTTTCTTTTTAAGTATAGATTTTTTATTGGGTTTTGTAGCAATTCGCTTCTTGTCTTTTACAAATGCATTACTAATTAATCTTAATGCTTTTTTTATTGCCAACTCTTTATTTTTTATTTGAGAACGCTCTTCCTCGCATTGTATTTTAAATTCACCTTCTTTATTAATAAACGATTTTAACTTTAATAGCAGTGTTACTTTCTCATCTTCTTTAAAATTTTCGGTTGACTCTATTCTCCAAATTAGTTCAACCTTGCTGGAGACTTTATTAACATGCTGTCCGCCTGCACCTCCACTACGCGATGTTTTAAATGAAAACTCATTTATTAATTTATTTACATCAGTGCCTAACGGTATCATGTATGGTTTGTTTTTTATGATAATCTAAAATAAGATAATAATACCATACTACTCCTAATCCATATAAAATAACAGTAATGAGGAATACATAAACATAATCAATGCCGCTTTGTCTTAAATATTTAAAAATTAAACCACTTATAAACCAGCTTCCGCTCCAAATTGCGGAAGTAAGCGCACTTACCATTTCCTGATTTTTCTTACCCACATAATCCATTACCAACTCGGTTGTCATCGGTCCGGCCATATTCATGAGGGGTTGTCTAATTAAAAAACAAATGGCAGCAATGGCTAATGCAATTGGTAAGTGTGAATAAAATTGAGTAGTGGCTAAAAGGGCCAAAGCAATAACTGCGATAGTTTGTGTGGTAGGTATAGCTATTTTAAAACCAATGTGTTTTTTTATTAAGGGAACATATAATGCGCCAATGGCCACCAGCACGGATGCAAAAGAAGATAATATGCCAAAACGATCGGTGGTAAGTTTATGTACATTGTAAAAAAATATGCCAACAAACGGTATGGTTAACCCAGCGCCAACTGCAATAATAAGGGTAGGGATTAAAGCTCTTGAAATTAAGGGCCAATCGTAGTTTTTAAACTCAAGCTGAATCTCATAGTTTTCCTTTGTAATTTCTGCTGCCGGCATTTTAAATATGAAGTATATATTTACGAAACAGATAAGTACTATAATTTGTAAGATGTTACCTTCGTTAAATAATTGGGGATTAATCTTATTGAATATAAATATCATTAATCCTCCTACAATACCGGCAAAGCTGTATGTAGAATAGCTTAACGAAATACCTTCTGTTTGTTGTTCTTTATTGGAATTTCTTAGAATATAGGGTATTACCGGGATTTGATTAAATACAAATGAGATGCCCCACATTAATTGTGCAACATAAAGTAAGTTGTTTGCATGAAGTTTGGTGGCGATAATAATAAGCATTGCAAAGATTGGCCCCCCCAATGCCCCGGCATAAAAAAACGGTTTTAGTTTTTTACCTTTAATGTAATATCCAAAAGGAACTGCTAATAAAATAACACCTAAAAATCGAAACGCAATAAATCCGGCACTTTCATAATCGGAGTAGCCCGAATTTTGCATAAAAATGATTTGGATGGAAAGAAAGGAGGTATTGATTAGCTGTAAGAAAAATTCGGAAGCAATTAGGTTTAAAATTGGCTTGGGTAATTTGAGGTATGATCGGATTAAGTCTCTCACTTAACTTTAATATTACAAAAATAAATAAAGTAAGATAGGCCTTTACGTAATTTTTTTGAATTAAGTATGGTGTTGTATTAATTTCACATCCGAAGTTATCTCCTTTTTGGTTTTAACTTTTAAACTAAATAGCCCTATTTATAGACTTCTTACCAAATTTATTCTTAATCTCATCCAAAGCCTGATACAAATTGAGCATATCGCTGGTATCGCTAAACAAATCTATTTGTTGCGACCCAAATGATAAGTTGCTTAATTTTACTCCAATTAGACGAATGGGTTGCAAGCCATAAAGCTCCTTAAAAAGTTGCCTTACTTGTGGCATTATCAAATGATCGGATGCTGTTAAGGGGATTGACTTTTGTTTGGAATGCGTATCAAAATTACCATACCGTATTTTAATAACAATGCTTCCACAAACCTTATTTTCACTTCGCAATGTATAACACAACTCTTCCACCATTTTAACCAGTTTATTATGGATAAACTCTAGGTCGAGAGTATCCTGGCTAAAAGTGGTTTCCACGCTTATCGATTTACGTTCGTGTTCCGTAATTACAGGAGAGTTTTCCTCACCTAAAGCAACTTTTCTTAAATAATTACCATGTTCTCCCAGTAATCTGTTAATCATTTCGGGAGAGGTATTTACGAAATTTTGTACAGTATGTATTCCCATAGAACTTAATAAATTAAATGTTTTAGGCCCAACCATGGGCAATTTTTTAATAGATAATGGATTTAAAAAACTTCTAATCTCCGATGCTTTTACTTCCAGCTCCCCGTTTGGTTTACTCTCGTCGGTTGCTATTTTGGCTATGCTTTTGTTTATGGATAAACCAAACGAAATTGGTAAACCACTTTCTTTGATAATATTTTGCCTAAGCTCTTTCGCCCATTTTAAAGTCCCAAAGAAACGATCCATTCCGGTTAAGTCTAAATAGTGCTCGTCAATAGAGGCCTTTTCAAATAAAGGAGCTTTGCTGGCAATTATTTCGGTAACCAGGTTGGAATATTTGCTGTATTCTTTATAATTACCTTTAATGTAAATGGCATGCGGACAAAGTCTTCGGGCCGTTACCATCGGCATTGCCGAATGAACTCCAAATTTCCGGGCTTCATAACTGCAGGTCGAAACCACCCCGCGATCGCTAGTGCCACCAATTATAACAGGTTTACCGTTTAACGATGAATCCAATAATCGTTCTACCGACACAAAAAAAGTGTCTAAATCCAGATGCAGAATAGAACGATTGGTATCCAATTTTTAGGCTTTTACACTGTGTAATATCTTAACTTGATTTTTCGGACTCCTTTTAGATGCATTATAACTGGAGGAGGATTCAAAACTTCTAACCCAGGCATTTAAATACTCTGCATAAAAGCCCAATACCATATAAGGCATTGATTTTTCAATTTTTGAAATTAACTGATTCATAATTAAATTATTTTTTAGATTATTATTAGATCATTATTATGATTACAAATCAATCAAATTAATTTATAAAAAGCAATAGATAATATCAAAAAAATAATAATTTAAATATCAAAAAGCGTATGTTATAGATAATCAGTTAATTAAAATGCTTTAATAAGGAGTTTTTAATAAATAAAAAAGCCGCCTGATTTTCAGGCGGCCTTGCTTTAAAGGTTAATATTTATTAGTTGGTTTCTAAAACTTTAAGTAATTCATCCAACTTAGGAGTTAAAATAATCTCCGTTCTTCTGTTCTTTTTGCGGGCTTCGGGTGTTTTAGCATTGTCAATCGGGAAGTATTCTCCTCTTCCGGCAGCAGTTAAACGGGTTGGATCAGTTTTGGAATTGCTGGTAATTATTTTAACAATAGCGGTTGCTCTCATTACGCTTAAATCCCAGTTATCTTTTATTTCTCCTTTACCCGTCATGGGTACATCGTCTGTATGGCCTTCAACCAAAACGTTAATATCATTGCTTTGTTCTAATACCTTTGCCAGTTTTTTCAAGGCTTCAACACCTTTTTCTTCTACTTTAATAGATCCTGAAGCAAACAATAAACTTTCATCAAGCGAAACATAAATTTTACCATTTTTTTGAGTGATGGTTAAACCCTTATTTTCAAAACCTAATAATGCGTCCTGTACCTTGCGTTTTAAATCCAATACAGCCTGGTCTTTTTGTTTTAATATGTTTTCTAATTCTGCTAAACGGGCTTCGCGTTTTTGCAATTCCTGTTTGCTGAAATCTAAATCAACCTTTAAGGCATCGAGATTCTTTTTACGGGCTTCTAATTCATCAGCAAGCTTTTTTAATTCATCTTCCTTGCGTTGAAGTTGTTCTTGGGTTGATTGTAAACTACCAATCAGTTTTTTATTTTCTTCTACATTGCCAGCCAGTAATTCTTTGTTTTTACTTAAAAGCAAATCATAGGTTTCGTTAAGTTTATCATAATTTTTGGTCATTTGTCTTATGGAGTTACCTTGTACGGTTGTATCTGCGCTTAAGGCTTTAATTCTCCTTTCCAGATCATTAATTTTAGTTTCCTGTTCGGTTTTTAAGGTCGTTAAATTTTGATTTTCGCTGCGCAGCGTGGTGTTCTCCTCATCGCATTTACGGTATTTGCCTTTCATTTCTTCATATTGCTTGGAGGGAACGCAAGAAGTTAAGGCTGCTGCTGTTAAAAGCGATATATAGATGTATGTTCTCATCAGATTAATGATTTTACTTTTTTAAAAATACGTTGTTAAAAAACTTTATTAAAAATGGGGTAACATTTTTATCAACATTTGCGTTTTAATAGTAGAGAATAAAATAATACTAACTAATATGAAACCACTTAACAAAAACTGGTTAACAGAACACAACTTAGATTTTGAATATAAGAAGTATGTATTATTGGCCTATCTCAAGTCGGTTGAATATGATTTTGAATTGCAAAAGCTTTATCCGGCTTTAAGTGATTTAGTGGAGCATTACAGGAATGTTATTTTAATTAAAGAAAATTCGGAACAATTAAATCATCGTTTTAATCGAAGCATAAAAAAAATTGATTTAAACCGGTTAAAGTTTATATACGATGAAATTGAAAGAAATGTTGGTTTATTGAAAGAACTGGAGGAAATAATTGATTATTCTATTCCTCAGTTTAAAAAATACCTGGAAGAAGGAAAAAAAATTTATGAATTTATAGAAAAGCAAATTCACATTGAACCACTGGGTATAATCTCTCTGCAAAATGATGAAGGCTATATGTTTTTGCATTACTCAGATGCTCCTAAAACACAGGTTTATCAGTATCATATCACCATTTTTGATCAGCCCGACGAAAAATACAGGGCGATTAATACTACTTTTATTAAAGAATACGATTTAGGATTTAGCTCCACTTTTCAGTCAATTAAGACTGATTTATTAAAAGAGCGGAATCAACTTCCCAATCCTGCTACCTATTTAATTGAAAGCGAATACTCTTTTCCAATAGCCGAAACTTTTTTACCAATTGCAAAACGGATGCTGGTTAAATTCACAGCCCATCTTTGATGGCTAAAGGGAACTATTTAAATAGTATAGATATAATTGGAGGAGCAATGATTTTATAAGAGACCATTTTCAAGAAGGCAAACAATGCTTTCTATTTGTTTGTCATCTTTTTCAGGATCGTATTCCGACTTAAGATTATTACCAAATAAGCGCGCCACCGATTGCCACATAAAGGCCGTTGTACTTCCTCTAAACTGTTTTAATATTTCGTAGGAAGTTTTCCCACTTTCTCGGTCAATTAATTTTAATAAGATTTGGCCTTGAGAATAAGTTAGGTTTTTAATATCGCTCTCAAATTCTGCTATTAATTTTCTTTCACATTCTTTAAGCAAACGATTTTTTTCGTATTCACTTTTGGTAGATACAATGAGTTTGTTGTATTCTTTAATTTTTTTACCGGCTATTTTAGCATACGGGTAGGCTTTTTTTACATTGCGGACAAGGCGTTGATGTTTCCATTCGGCAATTGGATTTTTAAATTTGCGGTTGTCCACCACAAAAGCCGCTTTTAAGTATACAATAGGTAATGTGTCGTTTCCTACAATTGTGGCGTAAGATTGAATGCCCGCTTCCTCTCTGGAAATGTCATGATACAACAATTTACCACCGGTAGTTCCGGTATGCTGATTTTGAGCAAAAGCAAAGCTAAAGTTCAAAATAAGTAATGTTGAGGCTAATAGCGGTTTCATTTTTTAGTTTAATTTAACTAATTCAATAGGCGTGCCAAACTAAATTCTGTTGGCTTTCCATTTGGTTTTAGTCTTATTAACGCTTTGTACGCTGTTTTTATTGTTAAGGTTTCTTTTATTAAAAAAATGAGCTGCAAAAAGCGCTGCTACAAGTTCTTCATCTTTATTGGTTTTGTTTAAAACATCCGGAGTGTAATATTTTTTAATGAAGTGGGTGTCAAAGTTTCCGGAAGTAAATGCTTCGTGAAGCATAACGAATTTACAAAACCCTAGAGTGGTTTCAACGCCTGTTATTTTATAGTCGTCTATAGCCCTTACCATTCTATCTATCGATTCGGTGCGAGTTTTGGCATGGGTAATTAGTTTAGCAATCATAGGATCGTAATAAATGGGTATATCCATTCCTTCTTCAAAACCATCATCAACCCTTACTCCCGGACCTTTTGGTGTTTTGTATGTTTCCAATTTACCTATATCGGGCAAAAAATTGTTTAAAGGATCCTCTGCATAAACCCTAACTTCCATTGCATGTCCATTAATTTTAAGATCATCCTGATTAAAACTTAATTTTTCACCACGTGCAACTTTAATTTGTTCTTTTACCAGATCAACACCTGTTATCATTTCGGTTACAGGATGTTCTACCTGCAGGCGGGTATTCATTTCTAAAAAGTAAAAGTTTTTATTTTCATCTAATAGAAATTCTACAGTACCAGCGCCCACATAATTACACGCTTTTGCAACATTAACAGCACACTCGCCCATCGCTTTACGAATTTCGGGTGTTAAAACAGCCGAAGGCGCTTCTTCAATTACTTTTTGATGTCGGCGTTGTACCGAGCACTCCCTCTCAAATAAGTGAACAATATGGCCGTGGGTATCTCCTAATACTTGTATTTCTATGTGTCTTGGTCCTGCTACATATTTTTCAATAAAAACAGACCCATCACCAAAAGCAGATGTGGCCTCGCTTACAGCCAATTTCATCTGTTCTTCAAAATCTTCAATGCGCTCCACAATTCGCATTCCTTTACCACCACCACCGGCGCTGGCTTTTATTAATAAAGGAAACCCGGTACGTAAAGCAATCTCTTTTCCTTCTTCTACCGAGGATATGGCTCCTTTACTGCCCGGAACCATTGGAATATTATATTTTTCTACAGCTGCTTTTGCCGAGAGTTTATCTCCCATAATATCCATGGCCTCCGGTGATGGTCCGATAAACGTTATACCTGCCGCCTTTACTTTATGAGCAAAGTCTGAATTTTCAGATAAAAAACCATATCCCGGATGAATTCCATCTACATTTAACTGCTTACATACATCAATTAAACGATCCATTTGGAGGTAAGATTGGGAAGAGGCGGGAGGCCCAACGCATACTGCTTCATCTGCATATTTAACATGCGGTGAGTTTCGATCGGCTTCCGAGTATACCGCTACGGTTTTAATGCCCATTTCTTTACACGATTTCATTACTCTTAAGGCAATTTCTCCTCTATTTGCAACTAATATTTTTTTCATTTTAAAGAATTTAAACAGATATATTTATACTTTGGTATATAAAATATGTTTTGGATAATTTTAACTTGGTTTTATAAAACAAATTTATCATTTTACTTAACATTTTACAGGCTTATATTAGCAAAAACAAAGGGAATGCGCTTTTTTTTTATTTTAGGATTCACTCTAATCATAAATACAGGTTTTGCCGTCAATACAATTGCAGATTCTTCGGCGGGTTTTACCCCTCTAAATTTTGAAAATTATTTACTAAAAGCCCTAAATATTTGGCGTAAAAACGAAGGTTTGGATACTTTAGAATCTAATCCGGTTTTATATGCTACTGCCGAACATCATGCCGCATTTATGGCCATAGAAAACAAACTGCAAAACGAGGAATCCAATAAAAAATATAAAACAGTTGGCGATCGTTCCATACATTATGGTGGTACACGAAAAGTAGATGAGATCATTTATACAATGGCCATTGCCCAGGGTTCTCAGGAAATGAGCACCAATTCGGTAATAGAAATTGTATTAAATAAATGGAAAGAGGGAAAAAAGGAAAGGCCCTTGTGTTTAAATGGTAAATATATTTTTGTTGGTATTAGTTGTAAGCTTGAAAAAGGAGGAAAAAAGGCATTTCTTTCGGTGGTATTGGGCGATTATACATCCTTTAATACGGGTGCTGCTAAACGAAATACCTTAAAGGTGCCCTATACCAAAAAATATAAAAAGGTGAAAGCCCCCGATGATCCTTTAAAGGAATGTAAAAACTGCGACAAGTTTAAAGATTGGCATATGTTGGTGGACGGTTTAAATGTGAACGAAAAAGGGGAAATTATTTTGATATACCCTAATTTAAAGGAGATTAAAAAAATTCTTAAGAAACCAAAAGATGGTTTCGCCATTGATATTGTTCAGAAAGCCCAATATGAAAGTCCGGAATACAATGTTTTAGACTTCAATTTGATAAATAAAGGGGTGATGGTAAAAAAACCTATGTACACGGATAAAATTTTAGCCAAAAACAGAGCCATTTCCGAAAAGAAAGGGAAGGTTCTTTATCTGGATGTTGTTCTTGGAAAAATTCCTAAGAAAATGAACAGAGATTTTGAAGTTAATTTAATGATTTTGCAAGAAGGTAAAGTGTGTAAAACGCTTACCAAATCATATATAGAGCAGGGCGAACAGGTAAGTAATAATAAACTTGATTTACTTTTAATACCTGATAGCGATGCTTATCTAAAACCAAAATTCAAGCCCACTGCGGAATCCACCATTTTAAATTTTATTGTGCCATTCGAAAAAAATAAATCGGATTATAAAGAGGCCGATATTAAACCTATACTGGATGCTTTGAAGGAACCCGATTTTATTATAGAGGGGGTATATATTTTTGCTTATGCATCTATTGAAGGGGATTCCGTATCTAACGCTAATTTGCAACGTAGGCGAGGAGAAAGTATAATTAATACTTTTAAGCAGATGCATAAAAACGATATTACAGCCAATGTAAAAACAAACGATTCGTGGGATTTATTCCGACTTGAAATGGATGGAACTCCATTTAATTATTTAACCGAAATGCCTAAGCAAAAGGCAATTAAAATTATTAATGAAAATAAATCCCTGCAGGATAGTTTAGAGCCTTATTTATCTAAACAACGTTTTGCTCAAGTAATTCTGGATATTACATACGATATAAAGGGTGATAAAGAACAAAAATATTCCTTGGCATTGTTAAATAAGGCGATTAAAAAAAATGAGCTAAAAACAGCTTATAAAATTCAGTACTATTTAGAGGAGGCGGTTAGAGAAAATAAATATCCGGCATCGGTATTAGATTATATTGAGTTGCCTAACGAAACACAAAACTCGGGTTTAATTAATAATAAAATTGTATATAACTACATTAAAGACGGAAAGAAATTATCGGATAAAGAACTAAATGCTTTTAATGATTTAAGAACTTTAGATCCCTCTAATGCAACAGTAAAATTTAATTATGTTTTATGTAATTTAAAATGGGGTGAATTAAAAGCTGAAAAAAACTTTTTTGATCAATTACAGTCGGATGTGGATGGATTGTATAAGTCGGCGATTAATAAAAAATGGGTAGATGCCTTAAATGCAGAGTTGCAGTTTAAATTTATGGAGGCTTATGACACTATGCCTAACAATCAAACCGTTATTCAACAATGTACAGATAAAATTAAAAGTTTTTACAATTTTAAAGAGGGTAGTTGGGAGAACTCTCTTAAATTATCGTATGCTCTCGCCCGATTTAATGATTTTAAATTTGCTACTTCCATTTTAGAACCGTTTATTTTAAACACAAATGAAGTTCCTAATCAAAATTTGGTAATTGCTTACATGAGTTATTGTGCTCAATTACCCGAAAAAATTAATTCTAAACCATTTGCTCAGGCTGCAAAAATTGCCAAGGAACATTATCCGGCAAAATTTTGTGAAGTTATTGGTCAGCCTTACATAACTATTCAGGTGCTGGATAATCCGGATGTTAAACGGTGTTTTGTAGAGGCCGGTTGTTCATTAAAATAAATATTATGCGTTCTTTATATTTCGCGATTATTTTTTTAATCACTTTTATTTCCTGTAAACCAAATGAAAAGAAAATTCCGACACCTTACGAATTAAAACTTACTGAATTGCATGGGCATCGTGGTTGCCGTGGTTTATATCCTGAAAACTCATTGCCGGCTTTTATAAATGCCTTAAAATTTGGGGTAGATGTTCTGGAAATGGATGTTTGTGTTAGTAAGGATAATCAAGTATTTGTTTCTCACGAACCGTTTTATAATCCCGAAATTTGTGATGGAGATTCTGATTTAAATCTATATAATCTTAATTATTCGGAAATAAGAAAATCAGATTGTGGTATGAAAGAGCATCCTCGATTTCCTGAACAGCAAAAAATAAAAGTATATAAGCCTCTTCTAATCGAAGTAATTGATAGTGTTGAAAGATTTTGCAAACGCCAAAACATTAAACCGCCAAAGTTTAATATTGAGTTAAAAAGTGAACCGAATAAATATAAGTATAGTCAGCCAGAACCAAAGCTGTTTTGTATGTTGGTACACAATGTGCTAAAAGGTTCAGGAATATATAGCAGAACGATTATTCAATCTTTTGATCCTGAAATTTTAAAAGCTTACAAAAAAATAAATCCATTTGTTAAATTATCATTATTGGTTGAAAATGATTTGAGTTTGATCGCTCATCTTAAGAAAGCGGGTTTAATACCTAATATTTTTAGCCCTTATTATAAAATGGTTAATAAATCTGTGGTAGATAGCTGTCATTTAATGGGTATGGAAATTATTCCATGGACAGTTAATGATACTGCAGAAGCACTGAGATTGTTAAAGCTTGGTGTTAACGCAATTATTACTGATTATCCCAATCGAATGGGTTTTGTTACAAATTAGCTTTATCTTTTTTTTAAGTCGAATAGGGTAACTATAACGAATATTTTTTAATTGGGTAGTTTTGCTTAAAATAGAAAATCCACTTATTACTTATCAGTATCTTCAGCCTTCCCGAACCATACGCAGGCATAGCCATTTTTCATGCAAATACCAATTGCCTTCCATTCGGCTTTTTTCCAAATTCCATCATTTATGATAACTTGATGGTGACCCTGGCTTTTTTTCCAAGCTTCTAAAGATTCGTTTGGACTTAACTGTGTTGAATAGTGTAAAATCTCATATCCATTATCTTTATATGAAGTAAGTTCGCGTGGTTTATTCCACATGCATTTAGATTGCGAATGGTCGTTTGTATAACAGCACGCACTCCATTTACCTTTGTCTGACCAGCTATGTGGATTACATCCTTTATTTAAATCTGGTGGATATTTTGTTATATCGTCTAAATGTTGGTACGCTACATAAGTTAAGGATTTGGAAAGGGGAATAACAGGTAAATTTTTACTTTTCCTGTATTTCATTATTAAATCGTAAAGGGCTGTTTCGTCTTTGCTTAATTGAATAGGAGAGGAGGTTTGCGCTATACCTGACGAGAGAAATTGAAAAATAAAAGCTATGATTAGATATGTTTTCATTTCGATTTAAGGTTTAAAAAGTTGAAGTTCTTTAGTTGATAAGGTTTATATGGTTACGAATGGTTGTGAGTATCTACTAAACTAATTTATTTTTTCGGTTTATACATTTTATCATCGCTTATTTTCTCCATTTTTGGAGTTGTTTTTTCCTGATCTTTAAGATTTCGTGGCGTAACTTCTTTTTTATATATCCATTTTCCTTTTTCAAAATAGTATGCATCGTATGTAAAATCTGGCCCATAAAACTGATATTGTCCTTTTAACTGAGCTTCAGGAGGAGAGAGATGATCAAAAATAATTTCCAGATTTTCGGGATAATATTTAAGCGACATGGAGGCTTGTTCGGCATACTCGAAAATTACCCGTCTTTGTCCGCGGTTTTCATCTTTAAAACGGGAGTCGCCAAACTTTAAATCACCTTTGCTAGAGGCTAATAAGGGTTCAATTATTTTTCGGGTAGCCAGGTTATTGTATCCTTCCCAGCCCAGAAGGGTATAGTATGTTTTCTTCTTATATTTTGTGGTTATGCATTTGTAGTAAAGGCATCCAACCCAATTGCGATAATTGTATTGCTGCATGCTCCATCTTTTTTGTTCCAACCGGCTTCTGTCTGGTTTAATCTCGTCATACGCGGGGTCACTAAGTTCAAAAACTTGTATAAAATTATTTTTATCCATATTAGTTTGAACATATCCAAAGTATCTAAAAGTGCCGTCGCCCAAAGGCATTAACCACGTATAAACTTTTAATTTTCCATCTTCCGAAAACGCTTTGCTTACATTTTCCAAAGAATCAAAATTAAATTTGTAGGAATTATTCTGTTCGAGGGCTTTTTTAAATTTAGATTTAAACTGGGTAGCCGCTTCTTCCCGGTCTGCCAGTGTTTTTCCTTTTAGCATATCGTTTCCTAATGGAATTAACTCTTGCTGAATAACACTCAGGTTTTGAGCGGCAGCAATCAAGTTAACAAGGATAAGCAAACAAGCGGATAGTTGTTTCATATTTCAATATAAACTAAAAATCCGTAATAAAATTGCTTTAATTACGGATTTTTAGTTAAAGTGGTTTAGTATTAACCGTGCATCATCGATTTCTTCTCTAATAATAGCTCATTGCTTTCTCGGTAATCTGGATCATCAACACAGCAGTCAACCGGACAAACGGCAGCGCATTGAGGTTCATCATGAAAACCCACACATTCGGTACATTTATCGGTAACTATGTAATAGGTGTCCATCTTTACGGGAGTTTGAGGCGAACCCGCATCAACCGGAGCATGGTATTTTGGGGTAACATTTCCTTTTAAGTTTGTGCCATCAGCAAAACGCCATTCTTGTCCGCCTTCGTAAATTGCATTATTGGGGCACTCTGGTTCGCAGGCTCCACAATTAATACATTCGTCGGTTATCATTATTGCCATAATAGTATCGTTTTAGTTGTTAATTTTATACTGCAAATATAACAAATAATAATGTTATGGATTTAAACCAAAGGATAGATGTTTTTATTAAGCTTGGACAACATCTTGCAACGTTTATCAAGTTAAATAACGAGGGCATTAACAAGGATGAATTTAATGAGTTAAACAGTACTCTTAATCTTGCATACATTAAAAATGGTTGGTTTACCAGGGATAATGCCCTAAATATGTTAGATCAAATTGCTCGCCAGTTAAACCCAGAATCTATAGGGCAATGGATATCAAGATATGATATTCAATCTAGATCTCCTTTAAATATTGGTATTATAATGGCGGGAAATATTCCTCTTGTGGGTTTTAATGATTTGTTCTGCGTTTTAATGAGCGGACATACAGCAGTCGTCAAACTTTCATCGGATGATGAGATTTTACCTCGATACATATTGGATTATTTAGTAAAACAAAATCCGGCTATACATAATTTTATTAAAGTTAGTGATGCCCGACTAAAAGGAATTGATGCAGTAATAGCCACCGGGAGTAATAACAGTGCACGATATTTTCAATATTATTTTGGAAAATATCCAAACATAATTAGAAAAAACCGACATTCTGTAGCCGTATTAAAGGGTACAGAAGACGCAGGCGATTTGCAGGCATTAGGCAGCGATATATTTACTTATTTTGGCTTGGGTTGTAGAAGCGTTTCAAAATTATATGTTCCGTTTAACTACAATTTTAATTTGTTTTTTGAGAGTATTGTCCAATTTGGCGAAGTGGTTAATAATAAAAAGTACGGTAACAATTATGATTATAACCGAGCGGTTTTTTTATTAAACAATGAAAAATTTTTAGACAATAATTTTTTAATTGTAAAAGAGGGTTTAAGTATAGCCACTCCCGTTAGTGTATTGCACTTTGAGTACTATTCCGATATAAACGAATTGGAAGAAAAATTGAATAGGGAACAAGACAACTTGCAATGTATAGTAAGTAAAGGTGCCTGGTTTAAAAATTCTCTGGCTTTTGGTAATAGCCAAACTCCTTTATTAAACGATTATGCCGATGGTATTGATACCATGCAATTTTTATTGGAATTAAAATAAAAAAACCCATTACATTTTAATAATGTAATGGGCTTTTTTATAAAAATATAAATTATCGTTATTTAATAGCTGCTTCAAAGCGGGCATTTACTTCGTTCCAATTTATTACATTCCAAAAAGCTGAAATATAATCCGGACGGCGGTTTTGATAATGTAAATAATAGGCATGTTCCCAAACATCTAAACCTAAAATAGGAGTTCCCTTTACATCAGCAATATCCATTAAAGGATTATCCTGATTTGGGGTTGAGGTCACAACTAACTTTCTATCGTGAACAATTAACCAGGCCCAACCGCTGCCAAAACGCGTGGCCCCTGCTTTATTAAATTCCTCTTTTAATTTATCAAAAGACCCAAAAGCAGCATTAATTGCACTGCTAAGTTCGCCGGAGGGAGAACCCCCGTTGGGTCCTAGTACTTTCCAAAATAAATCGTGATTATAGTGGCCGCCGCCATTATTACGCACCACCATTGGATACTTAGAAATGTTTTTACAAATTTCTTCAATGCTTAATTTTTCAGTTTCAGAACCTGCAATAGCATTGTTTAAATTTGTAATATAAGCTTGATGATGCTTGGTGTGATGGATCTCCATGGTGCGAGCATCAATGTGGGGTTCTAACGCATTGTAAGCGTAGTTTAATTTTGGTAATTCAAAAGCCATTTTTAAATTGTTATTAGTTAATGATTAGTAGTATTTAAAATTTAAGCGCTACGAAAATACACCTTAAATCGTGAAATAAAAAGCGCTGGATTGAAAGAAAATGAAATAGATTTAAGTTTAAATATCTTAATTGGCTTAGTATTTAAATAATAACTAAAAACTCTGAGGCGTTTTTTTTTTAATTATGATGTAATGCTTAACTTAGTGCTCTAATTTCTACTATGAGCGACGCCATTAAACACGAGTGCGGAATTGCCCTTATTCGATTACTTAAACCGCTGGATTTTTATCAGAATAAATATGGTACTTCCTTATATGGTTTAAATAAGCTTAATATATTAATGGAAAAGCAATTTAACCGTGGCCAGGATGGTGCGGGTGTTGCAACTATTAAACTCGATCCTCAACCGGGCATGCGCTACATTAGCAGATACCGTTCTAATGAGGTTTCGCCGGTTAAAGATATTTTTAGCCGAATTAATAATCGTTTAGAAGATATTTTTAAAAATAATCCGGATAAAAAAACGGATGCGCAATGGGTAAAATGGAATGCCCCCTTTACCGGCGAACTTTTGTTGGGGCACCTCCGCTATGGAACTTATGGTGGAAATAGCATAGAAAATTGCCACCCTTTTCTTCGTCAAAATAATTGGAAAACCAGAAACCTAGTGGTTGCCGGAAATTTTAACCTCACTAATGTTGACGAACTTTTTCATAAACTGGTCGAATTAGGTCAACATCCTAAGCAAAAGGCGGATACCATTACTGTTATGGAGCGTATTGGCCATTTTTTAGATAAAGAAGTAGAGCGATTATTCAAATCTTTTAAGGAAAAGGGATTAGAAAATATTGAAATTTCCTCATTAATAGAGCAAGAACTTGATCTGCAAAAAGTTTTAACCGATGCAAGTAAGAAATGGGACGGTGGATATGCAATGGTTGGTTTAATTGGAAATGGCGATGCCTTTGTTACACGAGATCCCTGGGGTATCAGACCTGCATATTACTATCATGATGATGAGGTGGCTGTTGTTGCTTCTGAACGATCTGTAATTCAAACCGCTTTTAATGTTAAATTTAAAGAGGTTAAAGAGGTAAAACCCGGCCATGCGTTTATTGTTAAGAAGAACGGAATCATAAGCGAAGTTCCTGTTCGAAATCCTAAGAACATTAAAAGTTGCTCGTTCGAAAGAATATATTTTTCTCGGGGCAACGATGGCGAGATTTATCACGAAAGAAAAGCTCTGGGCCAAAAACTGGTTCCGGCAGTCTTAAAAAGCGTTAACTACGATATAAAAAATACTGTTTTTTCTTATATCCCCAATACCGCTGAAGTTGCTTTTTATGGAATGATGGCGGGTATCGAAAAGTTTCATAACGAAGAGAAGATTTCTAAAATAAAAAATCTAATCAACCCAAACGAGAACCAAATAAGAGAAATTATAAGTACACAACCTCGCTTTGAAAAAATTGCCATAAAAGATGCTAAAATGCGCACTTTTATTACTGCAGATTCGGGAAGGGATGAAATGGTTTCTCATGTTTATGATATTACGTACAATACTGTAGTTCCTAACGTTGATAATTTGGTGGTTTTAGACGATTCGATAGTAAGGGGCACCACGTTAAAACAGAGTATACTCAGAATTTTTGATCGATTGGGTCCAAAGAAAATTGTTATAGTATCTTCTGCTCCACAAATCAGATATCCGGATTGCTATGGAATAGACATGGCTAAAATCGGCGATTTTATTGCTTTCCAGGCGGCCATTGCACTTTTAAAAGAAGGAGGTAAAGAATCCTTGCTAAAAGAAATTTACACCAAGGCTTTGGAACAAGATAAGCTTCCTAAAGAAGAAATTGTAAATGTTGTAAAAGAAATTTACGAACCTTTTACCGCTCAACAGTTAAGTACAAAAATCAGTTTACTCCTGCGCCCAGATTCTCTCAACGCCGAAGTTGAAATTATTTACCAAAGTGTTGAGGGGCTTAATGAAGCTTGTCCTAAAAATCTAGGCGACTGGTATTTTACCGGTGATTATCCCACACCGGGCGGAAATAAAGTAGTTAACAAAGCCTTTATAAATTATATGGAAGGCAAAAATATAAGGGCCTACTAATTTGAAAAACCAGGAGGTTATATTTCAAAACCTGGGTTTAATCGACTATAAAGAGGCCTGGGATTACCAGGAAAAACTTTTCGCACATATTATTGATCAAAAACTTTTACAACGCGAAAAATCTGAAATTAAAACGCCCAACTATTTTCTCTTTTGCGAGCATCCCCATGTATACACTCTGGGTAAAAGCGGACACGAAGAGTATCTTCTCCTAAACAAGGAGGAGTTGAAAGAGAAAAACGCCGTTTACTATAAAATTAACCGCGGTGGAGATATAACTTATCACGGTCCCGGACAAATTGTTGGTTATCCTTTACTGGATCTAGATAATTTCTTTACCGATATTCACAAATACCTTCGCTTTTTAGAGGAAGTTATAATTTTAACGCTTTCTGATTATGGTTTAAAAGGCGATCGGTTTCCAGGTTATACTGGTGTTTGGATTGAACCTGAAAATCCCGATAAAGCTCGAAAAATATGCGCTATGGGTGTTAGATGCAGCCGATGGGTTACCATGCATGGATTTGCTTTAAACGTAAATGCCGATTTAAACTATTTTGCTCATATTATACCTTGCGGAATAAAGGATAAGGATGTTACCAGCTTGGAAAAAGAAATAGGGCAGAAAATCGATTTAAATGAAGTACAAAACAAAATATTAAGATACTTTAAACAGCAATTCCAATGCAGTGTAGTTGCTCAGCCCCCATTATTTTGAGCCAATTTTTTTTTGAATGCTATTATTTATACGAAATACCCTAATTTAGTAATCTTAAATTAAGTTATAAAATGACCAATACTTATACCGCTAACGTAAATAACAACCAATACAAAGTTGATATTGATAATAATGAAATTACTATCAACGGAAATAAATTATCGATAGATATTACCAAAGAGAAAGAGAATTCATGGCATGCTTTACTTAACCATAAATCATACAATGTAGAGTTGGTAAAAGTTGATGAAGCAGAAAAAGTAGCAACAATAAAAATAAACGGTAATAAATACCAAGTTAGCGTAAAAGATAAGTTTGATGCCTTATTAAAAAGTTTGGGGTTGGAAAATTTAAACTCAGCAAAAGTAAATGAGCTAAAGGCCCCAATGCCTGGTTTGGTTTTGGATATTCGTGTTAAAGAAGGGGACGAGATTAAAAAAGGAGATCCGCTATTAGTATTGGAGGCCATGAAAATGGAAAACATTTTGAAATGCCCGGCTGATGTTAAAATCAAAAAAATTAATGTAAACAAGGCACAGGCAGTTGAAAAGAATCAGGTTTTGATTAGTTTCGAATAACTAAATACAGGTTGTTAATTTCTTTACGTTTTAATAGAAATTTTTACATTAATTGCTTAATAGCCAGGTAAGCCATTAATCCGCTTCCAACCTCTAGAGCCTTTTCATCTATATCAAATGTAGCAGTGTGAACATTAGAGGTAATACCTTTTTGATTGTTTCCGGTACCTAAACGATAAAAGCATGCGGGCATTAATTGAGAGTAATAGGCAAAATCTTCTGCGGTCATTCTTAAATCTAAATCCACCACATTATGTTCTCCCAGGTATTCTACTGCTCCATCCAGAGCTAATTGGGTAGTTTTATTATCGTTAACCAAAAAGGGATAGCCACGTACTATATTAACTTCACATGAGGCACCAAAAGCAGCCGCAGTTGTTTGAGCTATTTCTCTAATTTTATGGTGTGCATTATTTCTCCATTCCTCATCAAAAGTTCTAAAAGTACCTTCTAATTTTACCTCATCGGGGATTACATTGGTAGCACCGTTTCCAATAATTTTACCAAACGACAAAACAGTGGGTATATCAGGCGTAGCCAATCTGCTTACCAATTGTTGCAATGCAATTATGAGTTGTGCGGCAGTAGTTATGGGGTCTATATTTAAATGAGGCATCGCACCATGGCCTCCTTTTCCTTTAACGGTTATGTAAACTTCGTCGGTACTGGCCATGTACTTCCCTTTTCTAAATCCAACTTTGCCTACTTCTAACTGTGGAAAAACATGTTGTCCCATAATACTAACGGGCAATGGATTGCCTAACGCGCCTTCTTTAATCATAAGTGACGCTCCTCCTGGCAATACTTCTTCACCTGGTTGAAAGATGAATTTAACTTCACCCGCTATAAATTCCTTTAAATCATTTAAAATTAAGGCCGTTCCCATTAAACTGGCCGAGTGAACATCATGCCCACACGCGTGCATTACACCAGTATTCTTAGAAGAGTATGGTTGCACCGACTGTTCAAGAATGGGTAGAGCATCCATATCTGCTCTCAATAAAATGGTTTTACCTGGCTTATTTCCTTTTACCGAGGCTACAATACCAGTTTTAACATAGCCATCTTTAAACGGAATATTATTTTGAATTAAAAATTCTTTAATAAAATTGGATGTTTCAAATTCTTCAAACGATAATTCGGGATGCTGATGAAAGTGCCTACGATAGCTCACAATTAAGGGATGGATATCCTTTGCCCGATTTTTTATTAAATTAATTACAGGGTTCATTTACCTAGAATCATTTTAAATGAAACAGCTAATAAAACATATCCGAAAATTTTTTTAAGAGTTTTTTGATCAATAGACAGGGAAAATTTGGAACCCAAAAAACTACCAACAACAAAAGTGCAGGCAATTAAAACCAAAGCTTTTAAATTAACATTGCCACTTTGATAGTAATTATAGGCTCCTAATATCCCAACTGGTATAGTTAGCATTGCTAGGGTTGTGCCTTGAGCCATATGTTGAGTCATACCTAAAAAATAGACGAGTGCGGGCACTATGATGATCCCCCCCCCAATACCCACCATTCCGCTAGCAGTTCCTGCAACCAGACCAATAATTAACAATATAATAACCTGAAATGAGTTCATTATTTTAGTCTGTAAAGATGAGAAATTTTTAATCGCTATTTTTTAATTTTTTAAAAAAAGCCCTTTTTTTGGATTGAAAGTGATTATATACAAAAACACAAATTAGGTTCGTTTATAGTTTTTAACAATTTAAACCCAATATTCGCAAGCCAATGCCCGCATTAATATGAGTTCCAAAAAGTAATCCTCAAAAGCATAGGATTTTCTGAATGCTAAAAATTCTTACCATTAAGGGAATCCCGATACTATGAAATAAGTGTAACAAAAGGCTAAAATTTTTAGGTTTCTACGACTGTTTAATTGGAGCATGCCTAAATTAAATGCAATTTTAATTCTGCTTAACCTGTAAGGCATTCCGCTTTCATTAACTCTAAATAACTTCAACTTTTTTAAATCGAAATTTAGTTTTTAAATGTTTTTTTTGAAATGGGTATTCCATTATTTAAATAAAAAATTCAGGGTAAAAAACCTTAAATCATTTTTAAAATTGATTTATTAAATAATTTTAATTGATCTGTTTAAAAAACCACTATGAAACTGAGATAATTCTCTTTAAATTAGTAGAAAATTATGCTTAAAACCTCTTTTATAGTTAACAGTAAAACTACAGATACAAAAAGCCTGGAGAAGGAGATTGTAAGCTATTGTCAAACTCACAAAATACCCTTCGAAATAAAATTAACATTAACTCCAGGGGATGCCATATTACTTACTGAAGATGCTATAAAATCAGGTTCTAGGTTAATTGTGGCTATGGGTGGAGATGGAACTTTTAATGAAGTTTTAAATGGATTAATATACAGCAATACAAACGAAACGGTTCTCTTTTCAGGGATGCCTTGTGGTACAGCTAACGATTTTTGCAAAACCCTCAAAATGCCTGCCAGTATAGAAGAGCTTTTTAGTTGTTTAGATAAAAAACAGATAAAGGAAATTGATATTGGGAAGGCTGAATTCTATGAACATTCAGGACAAAAATCTGAACGTTACTTTTTAAATTCGTCTAATGTGGGTTTTTCTGCCGAAGTGGTTGATAAGGTTAATAATTCTAAGAAATATTTGGGTTCTAAATTAACCTATTTGAGGGCAATATCGAGTACTATTTTGTTTGGTAAAACCGAAGAGGTGGTTGTAAAAACAAAAACGGAGAGCTGGAATGGTAAGCTGTTTAATATTAGCGTATGTAATGGTAAATTTGTGGGCAGTGGATTGCAAATTGCTCCCCAGGCAAGTTTAACCGATGGTTTGTTTAGTATTACGTTATTAAGAAAATTTTCTTTTTTGGATTATTTAAAGTATTTACCACGTGTTTTTAAAGGTGAATATTTAGTTCACGATTCATTAACCTATATGAGTGCCGATGAAATTTCTGTTGAAGGACTAGACAATCAGTTAGGGGTAGAAATGGATGGTGAATTTGTAGGTTTCTCCAAAGCTAAATTTGAATTATTGCCGGCTAAATTAAAAGTTGTATTTGCAGAAAATTTGTGATGCGTAGTAAAAATCAACAGCCGTTTTCAATTTTGGCATTATCTCTAGTTTTAATTGTACTTTCTTATTTTATAATAGGTGAAAAGCAAATTGGAAATTATAAAATCAAAGAGATTAATTTGGTTTCCGATTTAATGAAGTCACCTCCCAAAAAAAACAATCCGGATATTAAACTCAAATTGCCAGCTAAATCAATTATAGCAGCTAAAGAAGATTCTGTGGTTTTGAGCAACAGCATAACTGAAGTTAAAAACAAGATCTTATATGTTAGTGATGGAGATACCAGTAATTTTTTAAGTCATTTTTTCGAATCAATAAAAGCAGTTAAGCAAGGGAATAAAGTTAGAGTAGCCTACTTTGGTGATAGTATGATTGAGGGGGATTTACTTACGCAGGATTTACGATATTTAATGCAAAAGCAATTTGGTGGCAAAGGTGTTGGGTTTGTACCCATTACCTCTCCTGTTGCTGGTTTTAGGCGAACAATCGCTAATAACGCATCTGAAGATTGGAAAGTATACAATTTGGTTAATGCTGATACTTCTTATTTGCATCGCCCCGGAATTTCCGGATATTCTTTTATTCCAACGCTTAGTCCGGTGCAGGTTGATACCCTTATTAGTGGCGGAAATTCCAGCTGGGCTAAATTTTCGGCAACAAAATCCTATCCCAATCTTAAAGAGTTTTATAATGTTTCCTTGTATTATGGTAAGTCTAATCAGTCAGGTACAAAACTAAGTTACACTTTTGGCGGGTCTAAAGTGGTAAATAACTTAACCGGAAGAGATGCGGTAAACGAATTGGTGATTAATAAAATGTCACCTAAGCAATACCTTACCTTAAACATGGCTTGTAGTGCACCGATGCCTCTATACGGTTTAAATTTTGATAGTGATACCGGCGTTTTTATAGACAACTTTGCTTTTCGAGGTAATTCTGGATTGGCCCTAACTAAAATACCATACAAAGTTTTAAAAGATTTTAATAAATACCTAAACTACGACTTAATTGTTCTTCAATATGGTTTAAATGTGGCTAACGCATCCATGACTAATTACGGATGGTACGAGGCAGGAATGATAAGAGTTATTAATTATTTAAAAAGTTGTTTTCCTCAAGCTTCATTTTTGGTTGTAAGTGTTGGCGATAAAAGTATGAACAATCACGGTGTATTTGAAACAGATCCCAGTATACCCATTTTGGTTGAAGCGCAAAAGCGTGTAGCTCAAAAAACAGGTTCGGCTTTTTGGAATCTTTTTGAAGCAATGGGTGGTAAGAATTCTATGGTTAATTGGGTAGAGGGCGATACAGTTTTGGCTAATAAAGATTATACTCATCTCAATCACAGAGGTGCCTCCAAGGTTGCAAAATTATTATACAAGCATCTAATGGATGAATACAATGTTTACAACGCGTCATCCGCTAAAAAAAAATTGCAGGCCTCCAGTCCCTTAACTAACAAAGAAAGCTCTCCGTCTTTATGAGATGTCTTTTTTTAGTTGTTTTAATGCTATTTGGCGTTAACAAAATTAGGGCTCAACATCTATCTTTTAAAGATTCCATTCATAATCGTTACAAGTTTATTGATTTCAATTTTTTTGATATTCAAAATAGCGATAGTGCACTTAAAAATTTTTATAATCTTCTTTATCTACAAGAAAAAAATAATAATCAAAAAATAAATATTAGTCATATAGGAGATTCGCACATTCAGGCTGATTTTTTTTCGGGTAAAGTTCGAAGATTATTTCAGCGTAAGTTTGGGAATGCCGGTCGGGGTCTGGTTTTTCCTTATCGGGTAGCAAAAACAAACGAACCTTGGGGTGTGCACTCCGAAGGTCATGGTGTTTGGGAGGCAAAACGATGTGTGTTTTACGAAAAGCCATTACCTATTGGTGTTTCGGGTATCACGATTAAATGCGCTGATTCTTCGTCCGAAATATCAATAAATGTTTTGAATCAGGAAGATATGGATTATCGTTTTGATCGTTTAACATTGTTTCACGAGAAAGGATCGGAAGCATACGACCTACTTGTTTTAGATCAATCGCAAAATATTAAAGGTTTTATTAATTCTAATTTATTGCAAAAAGAAAAATTTACTAGCCGAATTCAGCTCGATACGTTAATTAGTTATATTAAATTTAAGTCGTATAAAAGAGATTCTTCAATACAAAAATATACTCAGATTTATGGGGTGTATTTAGAGAATGGAAAAAGTGGAATCGTATACAACATGACAGGGGTAAATGGTGCCGAATTTCCTCATTACAACCGGGCTAGTCTTTTTCAGGAACAAGAAAAAACATTAAATAATAATCTGTTTATTATCTCTTTGGGTACAAACGATCTTGTGCCTCCTCATCCGGATTTATCCAGAATAATTTTGGATATTGATACATTAGTTTCTAATCTTCGTATGCATAATCCTAATGCCAGTATTTTAATTACCGGCTCGGGCGATTTTTTAAAAAGAAGAAAGGTTAAAAACAAATTTTCGGAGTTGTTTTCGGATACTTTAAGTTCGTATTGTAAGTCTCATAATATTGCATATTGGGACTGGTATCGGGTAATGGGTGGGTTAGGATCTGTAAACTTGTTTTTTAAGAAAGGCCTGGCTCAAGCCGACAAATTACATTTAACCAGAGCAGGCTACGAGTTAGAGGGCGAGCTTCTGTATTTCGCCATAATGCAAGGATACGAAAGATTTAAATCCTCAAAGCCTTGATAGAAAATTTAAAGAACATATTAATCTATAATCCCAAAGAACCTCTTTTATTTAATAGTGGTTTATTCTTCATTTTATTAATAGTTGTTTTATTCGTTTATCAGGCTTTATATAAAAGTAAGGTGGCGCGTATTAGTTTCTTAACATTATTTTCGTTATACTTTTATTATAAATCGTGTGGCTATTATGTAGGCTTAATTATTCTGAGTGCTGTTATTGATTATAATATTTCAAACATTATATACAGATCTAAATTAAATCTAAATAAAAAAATCTGGCTTGTTATAAGTTTAGTTCTAAATCTTGGTATGCTTGCATACTTTAAATACACCAATTTTTTTATAGATACCGTTAATCATTTTATTAGCGGTAAATTAACTTTTATTGATGTATTTCTGCCCATTGGTATTTCCTTTTATACGTTCGAAAATTTAAGCTATACGCTGGATGTTTATCGTGGTGAGTTTAAGCCTATTGATAAGTTCTTAGATTATCTTTTCTTTTTATCTTTTTTCCCAAAACTGGTAGCAGGTCCTATTGTTAGGGCAGCTGATTTTATTCCTCAAATAAGCAAGGAGCCGGCACTAAATAATCCACTTGTAAATAGGGGATTGTTCTTAATAATGGGTGGTTTATTTAAGAAAGTTGTAATTTCCGATTACATCAGCATCAATTTCGTAGACCGAGTTTTTGATAATCCATTGCTATATACCTCGGCAGAGAATCTTTTAGCCGTTTATGGTTACACTCTTCAAATTTATTGCGATTTCTCGGGATATTCAGATATGGCTATTGGAATTGCTTTATGGATGGGATTTGTTATTCCGGATAATTTTAGCGCACCCTATCAGTCGATCACTATTACTGAGTTTTGGAGGAGGTGGCATATATCTCTGTCGTCGTGGCTAAAAGATTATTTGTATATTTCCCTTGGAGGTAATCGTAAGGGAAAGTTTCGTCAGTATCTTAATTTGTTTATTACGATGTTGCTTGGGGGGTTATGGCACGGGGCATCTTGGAAATTTGTTTTGTGGGGTGCATTGCATGGGGTATCGCTGGCAATTGATAAAATGATTTCGGGCGTTTTTAATTTTTATAAAAATCCGGTATCAAAATTTTTTGGTTGGTTTATTACCTTTCATTTTGTTGCATTTTGTTGGATTTATTTTAGAGCATCTTCGTTCGAATCTGCACAGGATGTAATAAATATGATTATTAAAGGGCCCGAATGGGATTTAATACTTAAAATTATTAGTGGTTATGATAAAGTATTTAGTTTAATAGCAATCGGATATGCTTTGCACTTTATTCCCTTAAATTTTGATTCTAAGGTTATATCTAAAACTGAAAATTGGCCTGTTCCTTTAAAGGCATTTCTATTGGCTATTATGATATATTTGGTGGCTCAGGTTAAAAATGCCGATATACAACCGTTTATTTATTTTCAGTTTTAGATTCAGATTCCATTAAGACTTTAAAAAGATTTTTATTGCTTTTAAATAGTGTGCTAGAAAAAATATACGGGTATAAAGATCTGGAAAGGTAAAGATTTGTAAAAACTGTAATCGCTTTTAAACACATAACTGTATCTAATTCCGGCTTTAATGGGTAGGGTATTAAAAATGTTAAGGTCTGCAATAATTTCTAATCCTGCCGTATTCATCTTATTAAAGGAATTATTGTTATAGGCTTGTGCCCATCCAAAGTCAAAAAACGGATTTAATCTAATTCTGTATAAATAAAATAATCCATTAATTCCCCCATCGGGATAGGCTAATGCAAACTGATAGTTAAGCGATAGTTTGTAAAAACAATCTACTCCGCCAATTTGAGTTCCTCTGCTAAAGTTATAGTTATTAAAGAATTGATAACCACTTGATGTTTTTTGTTTTAATAGACTGCCGTTTACTATTATTACATCATTTTTTAAAAAGCCACCAAAACTAAATTCTGTTTGGGTAGTAAATTGTTCGCTATTGTTGTTGATGGATCTTAAATAATCGGCCTGCAGGTAAATTGCTTTTCTGGAAACAAAGTGCTGTGGCGCTTTCCTAATTGCCTTTAAATAATTGAATGAAAATGAGAGTGCTTGTATAGTGATGTTTTTTGTGTTTAAATTAATATTACTTAAACGGATGTATTGATATCCACTACCAACTTGAAATTTGCTTTCGTATAATCCTTTTGTAAGCACGAAAGGAATATAGGTGTTAAATTTAAAATTCTTTTCTGTAACATTGGTATCGGCAACCAGATTATCGTTTTCGGGCAATATAAGGGTTCTTTGTGGAATTAAATTTGCTTCACCTTTTAAAATAGGGTAAAGGCCACTGTAAGTAGTATTAATGTTATAATAGGTCTTTTGCTCATTTAAATTTCTAAATACACCTGCTTCCAAATTTAGCGTATTTAACAAATTATCAGAATATAAAGTTAGTCCTAAATTGCTTCTGTTAATCTCGGGTCGCCAACTGTGAAGGGTTATTATATTTTTATATTTTTTATAAGGTTTTAATTTAAATTGTGATTCAATAGTTTTAAAATCAATTGAAATCGTGTTGAAATTCTCTGATTGAAATGCAAATAAATCTTCTAATTCAATTACTTTTTTTTCCTGATAATTAAATTCATTTAGTTCGCTTTGTAAAATTACTCGGCCATTTTTATTAAGTTCGGTATATAAAACAAAGTCTTGCTTGTTATTGATGCAAGGCATGTAGCAGTTGTTTATTCTGCTTATTATTTGTTTTATTTTTCCGTCAGCTGCATTTAATGTGTAAAGTTGATCCTTACCATCAAAACTACCGGTAAAGAATATTTTATTGCCTGTAGTAGTTAAGTCAACTATTATATTATTGGTAAAGGGAATTAGATTTTTATGTTCCTTACTTTTAGGGTCAATTAAACAAACAGACATTTGCCCTTCTTTATTTCTAACTGCACTAATTATTGCTCCATTTTCTAGGTATTTGGGGAATGTATAATATAAATTTTCTGTATTGGCAATCTCGTTTAAAATCTCACCACTAAGATTCATTTCAATTAGTTTAGAATTTGAATCTTCTGCATACTGCATGTATATTATTTTATCTCCTCCCTGATTAAAACTGGGTGAAAACGACTTAGAAGAATGTGTAAGAATCTTTTTTTTCTTGCTCTTAATGTCTACTAAAACAATTTCGCTGTAATTTAAATTGCTGTACCTTTTATCAATTCTAATTTCTGTGTATATAATTTTATTGTTTTTATAATTAAAATAGAAATCGCTACTAATACCTTGTTTTATTATTGCTTCTTCTTTCCCTTCCTGATTTATTTTAATGAATTCCGGTATTTGGTTTAAAGATTTTTTAAGCACAATAATTTCATTGTCTTCCGTGTATTGCGGGTAAGAATAGGAGGTAAAAATTTTTGACTCTTTACTTATGTTATATGCGTATTGATTTTCAGAAATTAGGGTATCTTTTAGCCAATTGCTGTAGTATTTATTAAAGGTTTCGTTGTAGAATGATGTTAAACTTATTCCAGCCTCTTTTTTAAAGGATCTTTTAAACGAAAAAAGGAGTGGTGTTCCTTTGTTGGCTTTTGTAAAAACGTTTTGCCAGAAGTTTTTACCATATTTATCAATTCCTTCTCTGCAAAGTAAATACCCCAGTGTATAGTGATTGGGTACAAAGTCTTTTAAAGATCCATTTCGAGCTTTTATATAGTTGTAGGAAACATCGCTGAGTGCTAAAAACCTATAGTCATTTAGGAAGTAGGGTAGGCGCCCTCTCCCTTGTCTGCTAAAAGCTGTTTCGGTTAATACAGCATCGCCCTCACTAAACCAATTAGGAATTACCAAATGGTGAAAAGTTGCCCATCCTTGTTGCCCGGTTAATAAGTATAAAAATTTTGAAAAACCCTTTAGCGAGTTGCTATACTGGAGCGCATGCCTGTACTCGTGTATACTTAATAATGATCCAAAGTCAAGAGAACCTAGTTCACCGGAGTTTTGCATGGGTGTTAAGTAAAATTCCGACTGATAAGGGGCTAGTTTAACGTATCCATTGGATTGTGCATTTTCAGTATGCAATAATATATTAAGATTTCTTATCTTTTTACCAAGACTAAATGTTGTATCATGGCATTGCCACATCATGATCTGTCCGAATCTTAGGGCCTCTTTTTCGAGTCCTTGTTTAAAAACAAGAGTAATGGTATCGTTAGTATATTCTAACCATTTATATTTATTGGGTGTTGAGGTATATGAAGGAATGAAATTTGTTTGAGCACAAATTTTATCTAAAAAAGTAAAGAGCACTATTGCTAATACTAATAGTGCTCTTATATAAATCTGCTTATTCAATTTTTATATACTTAAGCCTTTATCCAGAGCTTTACTTAAAGTTTTAAAGCCTTCTACACCAACGGATAATCTAACCAGTGCATTGGTAATACCTCTTTCAATTCTGTCTTCTTCGGGCACAACTGCGTGTGTCATGCTTGCCGGGTGTTCTATGTAACTTATTACAGAGCCTAAACTAACGGCTAATTCCATGGGGGTATCTGGTCTTGCAAAGAAGTTCATTAATTTAACACCCGCTTCATAACCCCCTTTTAATTCAAACGAAATTACACCACCTCCGTGTCGCATTTGTTTAGTAGCTACATTATGATGAGGGTGATTTTTTAACCCAGGATACCATACATTATCTACTTTAGGATGATTATTTAAAAACTCGGCAAGCTGCTGTGCTGTTTTACATTGATGTTCCATTCTAACTCCCATATCCTGAATACATAAACTGTTTAACCAACTTTCGAATGGTGATGGGGTTGGACCAAAATCTTTATAAACCGGAAATACATCTTTGCTGAAGAATTCGTATGGCCCTAAGGCTGCACCTGCAATAGAGGCAGAGTGACCGTTTACATACTTGGTAAGAGAGTGTATTACAACATCAGCACCTAATCTGAAAGGTTGTTGCAAATAAGGGGAGCAAAAAGTATTGTCTACAATTAATAAGGCCTCATTGGCTTCCGTGTATTTCGATATTTCCTCAATATCGCATATCGCTAATGTTGGATTATCGGGTGTTTCTATTAAAACCGCAGCTATGTTCTGATGTTTATTAAACAAATCTTTGATATTATTTGGATTGGTTGCGTCCGTAAAAAGTATTTCAATGCCAAATCGATTTTGTAAGAAACGCATAAATGAATCGGTACAACCGTATACGTTACCAACCACTATTGCATCTCCTGGTTTAACAAATCCCATAATAACGGTAGTTATGGCGGCCATTCCACTGGCAAATACAAGCGAGGCTATGGTCGGCGTTTTTTCATCCGATTGCAAAGCATTGTCGATTATATGCTTACATTCTAATTGAAATAGTACTTTCTCTAGGTATTCAGTATTAGGGTTCCCTAATCTTGTATAAATGCGTGCATATGGTTTTTCACCAGAAGGTGAATGGCCCAAAAATCTCGCTGCTCCATCGGCAACATCTTTAAACTTAAAGGTAGATTTTTGATGGATATTGGGTAAACCGGTTCCCGCGCAAATAGCGTTAAAATCATCGGCATCCATTTGTTTTTCAGTTGTTCTGGCGTAAGCCCTTTTTTTTCTGATCCATTCGGACCACCAGCTAAATCTATTTATCATAAACCTTAAAATATTTTGCTTGCAAAGATGTAATTAATATTAAAATATTACAATTGAAGTACTAAAATAAAGTGTCGGATGCTATTTTTAAAATAAAACCCAGTACAACCAATAAAAAAAGTTTTCTAACAAAAACAGTTCCTTTGCTGAGTGCAATTCTGGTCCCCAAAATAGAGCCCAGTATATTCGATATTCCTAATGGGATAGCAATTGGGTAGAGGATGTTATGATTATATCCAAAATAAAGTAGTGCAGATAAGTTGGTTACACCATTAATAATTTTTGCAGATGCTGAGGCTTGAATAAAATCAAAGCCAAATAAACCAATGTAGATAAAAACCAAAAAGCTACCGGTACCCGGCCCAAAAAATCCATCATAAAAACCTATTGCTAATCCGCTAAATAAGCTGTAAATAATTGCTTTTTGATTACTTACCGTTTTAGTTTGGATTTTGCCAAAATCTTTTTTTATAAATGTATAAATTCCAACTAGTATCAGGAGTATGAGTATGGCGGGTTTAAGTCTTTCTTTTTCTATATGACTAACTAAGGCTGCCCCTAAAGCAGATGCCGGCAGGGCAGTAATGGCTCCGGGAATAATGGCAAAATAATTCAGTTTAATGCCTTTTATATACCGAAATGCCGCAGTAAGTGTACCTAAAAATCCAGCAAATTTATTGGTGCCAAATGAAGTGGATATGTTTTCGGTTGGAGCAAAAATTAATACAGCCGGTAACTGAATTAATCCACCCCCGCCTACAATAGAATCTATAAATCCGGCTAAAAATCCAAAAAATAAAAGTGCGTATGTGTTAAAATCCGGTAAATATTGCATTATTAATTTTAATAAATTTAAAAATAAAAGTTTTAAGATATGATTAATTCCGAAAAACCTTTTGTGGTGTATAAGTCTTCGGCTGGTTCTGGTAAAACCTTCACTTTAACTAAATCATATCTAAGCATAGCCTTAAGTGCACATAGCGACGATTATTTTAAAACCATTTTGGCTATTACATTTACTAATAAGGCTGCAGCAGAGATGAAAAGCAGAATATTAAATTCTTTGCGCGAATTTGCTTTAGGGAATTTTAATGGCTCATCCTTAAGTTTAGCCGAAAGTTTGTGTGATAATTTAAAAATTAGTTTAGATGAATTAAGGGATAAAAGTAAGCGGGTGTATAGTCTAATGCTTCATCGGTACAGCGATATTAACATAAGTACCATTGATAAGTTTGTCCATAAAATAGTTAGAACTTTTGCTCATGATTTAAACTTACCTATCAATTTTGAAATAAATCTCGAGGAGGGTTTACTTCTTGCAGAAGCCGTTTATAAGCTGCTTGAAAATGCTGAAGAAAATGAAGATTTATTTAATCTTTTAGTAAAACTTGCCGAAACAAAAACAGATGAGGACAAGAGTTGGAATATTGAATTGGATTTAATAAAGTATGCCTTCGATTTAACAAAAGAACAAAATGTAGATTATTTAAATACTATAGCCCCATTTTCTATTAAGGATATAGATAGTAAACGAATTAAGATAAATGCCCAGATTGATGATCTACAAAATCAATTGCAAGCTATTGCATTACGGGCATTGGATTTAATAAAGCAGGCTAACATAAACAATAGCGAATTTTATTATGGGGCTAAAGGTATTGGCGTTTGGTTCGAGCGTGTTTACCATTTAAGTTTGGAAGCACTCGAAAGCCCGAATAGTTATGTGCTTAAAGCGATTAACGAGGATATTTGGTATACCGATAAAGCTTCGGTAAATTCTAAACAAAAAATTGATTCTGTAAAGCTTAAGCTTGCCGAAATTTATAAAGAATTAATGTGTTTTGCAGAGGATAAATTGCAGCTATTGAAAATTCTTTCATCAGTTTCGGCAAATTTATTTAGAGTAGCCGTTTTAAACGAAATAGAATCTTTTTTTAAGGTAATTAGAAAAGAGGAAAATGTAGTTACTATTAGCGAATTTAATAAGCGCATTAATCAAATTGTAAATGAGGAACCTGCTCCTTATATATATGAACGGTTGGGTGAAAAATATCATCATTATCTTATTGATGAATTTCAGGATACCAGTTTGTTGCAGTTTCAGAATTTTTTACCGTTAATTGATAATGCGTTGGCAGAGCATTTTAGCTGTATGCTGGTTGGTGATAGTAAACAAGCTATTTACAGATGGCGCGGTGGTGCTGTAGAACAAATGGATACTTTGCCTAAACTTATACATTCTTCAAATAATCCTCTGCTTAAAGAAAGGGAAGCTAGCCTTTCAAGAAATTTCCAACTTAAAATATTGGAAAATAATTTTCGTTCTAAACGCGAGATTGTTGAATTTAATAATGATTTTTTTGAATGGTCTAAAAATATACTATCAAATGATCTTAGAAAAGTTTACGATGCTCATGCGCAAAAAGTTAAACCAGGTAATGAGGGTGGATATGTTAAAATAAGTGTATTGGATTCTGGCGATAAATCAGTACTTATTCAATCGCATTTAAATCAGCTTAAAAGCGAAATCGATGAACTTTTAGAGAACGGTGTCCAATATTCGCAAATGGCAATTATAACCAGAGGAAATGCCGAACTTATTGAAGTAAGTGAGTTTCTCATGGCTCATCAAATACCGGTCTTATCATCTGAATCGTTGTTGTTGAAAAACGATACGAAGATAAAATTTATCGAAGCATATTTAAATTGGTTAAACACACCCGACAGTAAGTTATTTATGTTTGAGTGGCTTCTATTGGCTAATCAATTTAAAATTATAAGTGATGATTTTTTTAGAATGTTTTTAAATGCTACTGATGATAATTTTATTCGCCTAAGAAAAGAGCTCATTTATAACTTTCTAATTAGTGATTCACTCAGTAGCTTTTCAATTTTTGAACTGGTAGAATTTATCATAAACAAATACCTTACTCATTTCAATGGTTTTGATGCTTATTTAATTTCTTTTCTCGATTGTATTCATGATTTTAATGTTTCTAATAGTGGGGCCGGTTTAATTACTTTTTTAAACTGGTGGAACGAAAAGAAAAGTAAATTGTCACTAACAATCCCTTCCGGTAATCAGGCAATTCAGCTCTTAACGATTCATAAATCCAAGGGCCTCGAGTTTCCTTATGTCTTGATGCCTTTTGCCGATTGGGATATTAGAAGACAAGACGAAAGTAAGTGGGTTGAAAATAAATTAGAGCAGATAGACTTGCCAGTTTTTATATTAGATGTAAAGGAATCACTTGAAAATACAGTTTATGAATCTATCTATCGTGAAGAAGTAAGCAAGTCTTTGTTGGATAATATCAATCTCTTATATGTTGCTTTTACCAGGGCCGAATATGGTCTGGTTGTAATAACGACTAAACGTTTAAAGGAAACTAAAGATGTAGCTTGGATAATCAATAATTATCTTAATTCTTCATCAAAACAAATTCCTTTTATTGCTGGCGAAATTAATTCGCCGTATCAGGATAATAAACTATCTAAATCAAACGAATTGCATTATTTTTCGCGAAAGGGATGGCGTGAAAAAATCGATATTAAAGCTGGTAGTGAATATGATGAAATTCCATCTAGTGATGAACTTTTGTCGGGTAAAGCTTTTCATCATTTGATTGAATTTTATATTAGAACAAAGGATTTAAGCAAAACAAAATTGTATTTAGAGTCTGTTGGTTATTCGAAAGAGGTTGTTTCTGGTACATTTATTCTTTTTAATGATTTAATGCAAAATCAAGAAATAAATACTTGGCTTAATACTGATAAAGTTATTTGTGTGGAACAGGATATTATTTCGGAGGATGGAAATATTTTGCGCCCCGATTTGGTTATACAGTCAGATGAATCTATAATTATTATTGATTTTAAAACTGGAGAGCATCACGAAAAACATATTAATCAGGTTGAGGGTTATAAATATCTTTTTAAGAAGATGGGCTACACTAAAACTCAGGCTTTTCTTTTGTACGTAAACCCTTTTAATTTAATAAGCATTTAGTATGTTAAAGCGATATCATACAAAAGGTTTAATTGAAGCAGGGTGCGACGAGGCAGGAAGAGGGTGTTTGGCGGGCCCTGTTTATGCAGCTGCTGTTATTTTGGCGCCTGATTTTAAGTGTAAAGAGTTAAATGATTCTAAAGTTCTAACCGATAAACAACGATATAAACTTCGTCCATTTATCGAGGAAAATGCCTTGGCTTTCGCGGTTTCAAGTATCGATCACCAGGAGATAGATCGGATTAATATCCTAAACGCTTCATTTAAAGCGATGCATCAAGCTATAAATGGGCTTATCGTTAAACCTCAACATTTAATAATAGATGGCAACAGGTTTAAACCTTATATGCAGATACCTCATCATTGTATAGTTAAGGGCGATGGCAAGTTCTTAAGTATTGCAGCCGCATCTGTTTTGGCAAAAACTTATCGCGATGATTTTATGGACAGGATACACAATGAACATCCCGAATACGATTGGATTAAAAATAAAGGATATCCAACTTTACATCATCGTACAGTTATAATGGAACGCGGCATTAGCAAATATCACCGTAGGTCATATACAATAAATGATACCCAGTTGAGTTTGTTTTAAAGAATGCATTCCTGGTTTAGGAGAATGAATTTCAAGATTTCATGATTCATAACTCATAACTTATAATTCATAATTCCTAGCTCTCAACTCTCAACTAAAAACTTTAAACTATCTCCAACTTATACCCAACTCCTCTAATCGATAAAAAGTGTTTTGGATTTTTGGGGTCATCTTCAATCAGTTTTCTAAATTGTAAAATAAAATTATCAATTGTTCGTGGGGTTGGAATAGTTTCTCCTTTCCAAACTTTTTCCAAAATTTCATCACGAGATACAACTCTATTTTTAGCGTTATAGAGAAGCTGTAATAACTCTAATTCTTTTTTAGATAAATTATCAACTTTGCCCGAATAACTAATCGTGTAGTTATCAAAATCAATTTCTCGTTTATTTATTAAAACAGGTTTATTAATTGAGCTGTTACTAAAATTATTGTTTCTTTTTAAAAGATTATCGATTCTGAGGAGGAGTTCTTCCAATTCAAATGGTTTTCCCAGATAATCGTTTGCTCCAATTTTAAGTCCTTTTATTCTGGAGCCTGGATCATTTTTGGCTGTTAAAAATAAAACTGGAGTAATAATTCCTAGAGTTCTTATGTTTTCACAAACTGTAAACCCATCAATCTCGGGTAACATAACATCTAATATAGCAAGGTCGAATGATTTTGTTTTTAGTTGATTTAGTGCCGCTTTTCCATCGGTTGAAGCTATAACAGAATGACTTTCTAGCTCTAAGTTTAGCTTAATTGTTTCCAATAAATTGATTTCGTCTTCGGCTATTAAAATTTGGGCCATTTTATTTAAGATTTTTTTGTCAGCTTTATATCAATTATAGTAAATGAAATCTATATTTTAGTATACTTTAGTTGATTTTAACTTATTTTTTAGGTACAATTGTGAAATAATTAATTTAACCAAGCATGAAAAAATCATTACTAACATTAGGGCTTGCTACACTATTTGCTGCAGGCTCTGTATTTGCTCAGCGAACGTATAGCAAAATCAATCATTCCGAAATTGGTCCGGAAGTTCCGGCTCATAGAACCTGTGGGTCGCCAATAATAGAAGATGACCGTTTCGAACAGTGGATGGCGCAAGGTATAGCAGAAATGCAGGCGAATGGTACTTTGGCGCAACGAGCCTTATACAACATACCAGTTGTGGTTCATATTATTCACAACGGAGGGGCGGTTGGATCTACTTATAATATAGCAGCAGCAAGAGTTCAAACACAAATAGATGTTTTAAACAAAGATTATTCGGCTACTAACACAGATGTTGGCAATATCCCCTCAACCTTTCAGAATGTAAAAGCTGGAGATTGCGGTATTGCATTCTGTTTGGCTACCAAAGATCCTCAAGGAAACGCCTTAACTGAACCTGGAATTCACCGTGTTGCGGCAAGCACTATCTCTGGTTTAACATGGAGTAATAATGGCCTATCAACATCTGTCATTGATCAAACAGTAAAGCCCAACACTATTTGGGATGTTACCAAATACTTTAACATTTGGGTGGTGCCTATTCAGGGTGGTATCTTAGGTTACGCTACTTTTCCTGCCGGTACAGGTTTAACAGGTCTATCTGGTTTCGGAACTACAACAACCGATGGGGTTGTAATAGGTACTACTTTCTTTGGAACTGGATCTGGGACTTCTGCTCCTTTTAACAAGGGTAGAACAGCTACTCACGAAGTAGGGCACTGGTTAGGTTTACGCCATATTTCTGGGGATGCCTCTTGTGGTAATGATTTCTGCAGTGATACCCCTCCTCAAAAGGGTGGTAATAGCGGAGGCCAAGGTGGTTTAAATTATGGTTGTCCAACTCATCCTTTCCAATCTGGTCAATGTACAGGAAATACTACCGGAGAGATGTTTATGAACTACATGGATTACGTGGATGATGGATGTATGGTAATGTTCTCGGCTAATCAAAAAACGCGTATGGTTCAAACGATGACTAATGGAACTTATCGTAAAACATTAACAGCATCGGCTACTAATCTTTGTGCTGGCGTAACTCCAGTCGCTCCAACTGCAGATTTTAGCGCTTCTCCATTACAAATTTCTACAGGAGGTACAGTAACTTTTTCAGATTTAACTGCGGGAGCTCCTACCTCATGGACATGGTCTGTTTCTCCTTCTGCGGGTGTTGCTATTTCTAACGCTAACGCTCAAAATCCTACCGCTACGTTTGCTAATGTTGGTTCTTACTCTGTTACATTAACAGCTGCAAATGCTCAGGGAAATAATACCAAAACAAAATCTGCATATATAAGTGTTATTAACGCTTCAAGTGCCCCTTGCGATACCATTTCAAATATAAATGATCAAGATACTTTGTTCGCTTTTGCTATATCTGGTGGAACTAATACCGGATATGTAGCAGGTAACAACACTTATGATGATGTTGCAAAAGCAGAATTTTTTAGTGCAGCTTCATTAACGGGCAGAAAAGTTACCGGTGCTTTAATTTTATTCTATCGTAATGGTGCTAATGGTACTAAAAACGGAACTGGTACTGGAAAGGTAGTTGTACAATACCGTCCAAAATCCGCTACTGCAGCTTCTCCAAGTGCAACTATTTCTGCCACTAAAGATGTAACTTTAGCTAGTATTTTAGCAGTAACACCTATTAATCAAATTCCTTTTTGTGGTAATCAAGGTATTGCATATAATTCACCACTTGCTTATCCGGTAAGCGTTGATTTTACAAATGCTGTTGATATTACCAGCGATTTCTTCATTAATGTCGTTTTACCAACTGCTACTGGCGATACAGCGGTAATTATGCACAATATTTCCTCAACTTCCGGAAATAATACTGCTTGGGAATTATGGAGTAATAATACTTGGTATCCATTTAGTGATGCTAACTCTTGGGGAGGCCCATACTCAATGGCTATCTTGCCTAAAACTTGTCCTATAAACACCGGTTTTAATTCAAGCAGCTCCGTTGCTTCTAAAAATGTAACTTTATTCCCTAACCCAAATAGTGGTGTTTTTAAAGTGATTACTTCATTTGCAAATACGCAGCAAACTAAAGTAACTGTTACTGATTTAGTAGGTAGAGTTATTGAAACTAAAACTGAAAATGGTAATTTATATATGGATCTTGATTTAACTAAACAAGCTGGAGGAATTTATTTTGTTACGGTTGAAAATGGATCTGAAAAAGTTACCGAACGAGTAAATATTGTAAAGTAATTTTAGGTTAGTTTTTATTTATTAAAGCCGGCGTAAGCCGGCTTTTTTTATGGAGCTATTTTAACAAGTGATTGTGAAAAAACGATTTAATTTTAAGTAAAAACAATGACTATAGGGGTATAAATTTGAGTTCAATGCGTATTCTGCTCTTCAATACTATGTTTGAAAAAATAAAAAAAAATCTTTTTGGTTTTTTTTTACTGATGATATTGCTATTGTTTTATTCTGCAAAAATTTTTGCTCAGCCTAGTTTTCATTTCAATTCCCGAAATAGTTATATAGAGTTATACCGCGATGAGGCTATAAAACAAATGATTGTTCACGGCATTCCGGCAAGCATTACCCTCGCTCAGGGTATTCTCGAAAGTAACGATGGTAATAGCCCGCTTGCCAAATTTGCAAATAATCACTTTGGTATAAAATGCCATGCCGATTGGGATGGAAGTACCTATATCTATGATGATGATCTTAAAGGCGAATGCTTTCGAAGATATAATGATGTCTTGGAGTCTTATGAGGATCATAGTGTTTTTATAAAATCAAGAAGATGGTATTCCGAACTATTTAGTTTACCCAAAAACAACTATAAAGCTTGGGCTTACGGTTTAAAAAAAGCAGGTTACGCTACAGAACCGCGTTATGCTGAAAAGCTCATTGATATTATTGAAAAAAATGAACTTTTTAAATACGATAAATTGGATTGCATGCCCGGGCTTAAACCTGTTATAACTCCATACCTTACCCAAAATATTTATTATACACCTAATCAACGTACCATCATCTTTAATAACGGATTAAAATGTATTGAGTTAGTTGATGATGAGAACTTCGAGTGGATTGCTCAAGACTTAAAAATACCTATTCATAAACTTTTAAAGTATAATGATTACTTAAAAGATACTATTTTAAGTAAAGGAGTATTGGTTTATTTGGAACCCAAAAAACATTATAACAACGAAGAGTTTTATTTTGCTAAGGATGGAGATACCATGCATTCTATTGCTCAAAAGTATGGAATTAAATTAGATAAGCTTTGTTACCTAAATGATATGGCAATCTCTCAAACACCTAATCCGGGTCAACGTATATATTTGGCGTACAAAAAGAATTAGTTTGATGGGAAGTCTTCTGGCTTAAAATGAAAGATACTAGTCAAATTATACCCTACAAAAACGTAGTTGTTTAATTGTAATTTTTCTGTTTATATTTTCTGGTTTCAGGAGCTTTAATATGATTATCTGAATTTTTAATTGATGAATGGTTTCGAGTTTAAGTTCTTACATTCAATCTTAATTCTAAACATATATAGTTTTTTATTGTTATATTTATTAAATGTTTAAACATATAATTTAATGCTCAATTTTATATTTTGATGGAAGAAGACTTTAAACGCCGAAACTTTTTAACGCGCATTACCTTATTGGGTGGTGCTTTGGTATCTGTTCCCTTCCATAATATGGCTAAATCAATTAAACAATCTCTAAGCAGTATGAGTGAAAAAACAAATCCGATTTTAAATATTAAACCATTAGGATTTCAATGGGAAACGCAAGATCCTTTTCTTTTTTGTGTGCATCATGAAGATTATTTTCCAAAAGGAAATGAAAACATGGCGCCTGATAAATCTTTTCTTCAGGGTCGTCATCTGGGGGATGATTTTATTATAAAAGATGGTTTTAGAATGTATCATGGAAAAACTGTACCCGGATTTCCAGGTCATCCTCATCGTGGTTTTGAAACTATAACGGTGGTTAGAAAAGGATTGGTGGATCATGCTGATTCTCTTGGAGCTGCCGGCAGGTATGGTGATGGCGATGTACAATGGATGACTGCTGGTAAAGGGGTACAGCACTCCGAAATGTTTCCATTAATTTATCAAAATAAGGAAAATACAATGGAGTTGTTTCAAATTTGGTTAAACCTGCCTAAAAAAGATAAAATGGTTGATCCTCATTTTAAAATGCTTTGGCGCGAATCAATTCCTAATTATAAGCACACCGACGGTAATGCGAAAAACGTTAATGTTGAAGTAATAACGGGTGAACTGTTGGGCTTAAATCCGCCTGCTCCACCTCCCAACTCCTGGGCCGCTAATCCTTCTAATGAAGTGGCTGTTTGGAATATTAAAATGGAACAAGGCAGTAAATGGATCTTGCCAAAAGCAACTAAAGGCATAAACCGAACGCTTTATTTCTATGAAGGGGATGATCTAATTCTCTCTGGAAATAAAATTGATAAATATCACGCTGTTCAACTAAAAGCAGAATTTGATGTTGAATTAATTGCATCTACCGAAACATCTATTTTAATTTTACAGGGTAAACCTATTGATGAACCTGTTATGCAATATGGCCCATTTGTAATGAATACAAAAGCGGAAATTAATCAGGCCTTTGAGGATTATCATCAAACTCAATTTGGTGGATGGCCTTGGCCTCGTTACGACCAAGTGCATGATAGGTCAAAAACACGTTTTGCTAAACATGCCGATGGTAAATTAGAAATTAAAGAAGTATAAAAAAAGGCTGGGAAATAACCCAGCCTTTTTAATTAATTTGAATCTGCAATCGTTATATTGCCTGTTCGTTCTCCACTGTTGCCATCTTTATCGGTATATTTTACAATATAATAATAAACCCCATCCGAATTTTTAGATCCATCCCAAATTCCACTCTTATCATTAAATTCAAATACTTTTAAGCCCCAGCGATTGTATATTACACAAACAAAATCACGGATTCCTTTGGCTTTAATCATCTTAAACGAGTCGTTTTTGGAGTCACCGTTCGGTGTAAAAATGTTAGGGATCTCTAATGCAAATATTTCATTAACCGTAATTTTTAAGGTGGCGGTGTCAGAACATCCGCGGCTGTTAGAGGCTTGTAAAAGAACAGTGTATGTACCGTCGTTGTTGTAAATATAGGTAGGATTTACCGATGTACTTGTTCCTATTGTGTCGCCAAAGTTCCACGAATAGCTGTTGGCTCCAACCGATGTATTATTAAAAGTAATAGCCTGACCAACATCAACCGGATTTGGATTTGCAGTAAATGAAGCCAAAACACTTTCAGTTATAATTATTACTGAATCACGATTACTGCAGCCTGTTGATGTATTTGTTACTGTTACATAATAAACATTGGGGTTAGTTCCGGTAAACGCATTTGTTATTTGTTGTCCGGGTGATACTATCGTATTTACTGATGTCCAGGTGTAAGTGTGTGAACCGGAACCCGTATTTGCTGCTAAGGTTACTTCATTGCCAAAGCAAACAGTATCCTTGTTGCTTACTGCATTAACTGTAGGATTAGCATTTACAACTACGGGAATAATTATTTGTGAACTGCATCCACCGGGGTTTGCTATTAATGTATAATTTGTATTTACAGTAGGATTTACAGTTGCAGAGGCTCCGCTTGTGTTGGTAATGCTTGGGTTGCTTACCCATGAGTAAGTTATGTTTGAAGGTAAACTAGATAGGTTGCCGGGTGCAATGTTAAGAGAATTTCCGTTAGGGCATTTTTGCGCTTGTGGAGGTTGAGTCATCGATACAGGACTCGTCACACTTATGGTTGCATAACCAACTCCTGTACATCCTGCTCCATTTGGTTTTGTTGAAGCGGTAACCGTATAGATTGTGTTGGTGGTTGGATTAGCTGTAACATCCGGTCCGGTTGTGTTAGCTCCTAAGCCTGTTGTTGGTGTCCAAGTGTAATATACGGTTCCTCCGGTTGCAGTTAAGCTAACTCCGGTGGAAGAACCTTGACATACACTGCTGCTCGATGGGCTTACCGTAATCGTTAAATTGGCGGCAATATTAATAAGTGTGTACGCAGTATCTCTACAGGTATTTCCATTTGTTCCTACAACAGTATACAAAGTTTGTACGGTGGGATTTACACTTATTGAACTTCCATTTCCGGCACTTGCAGCGTTGCTTGTCCATGAATAGCTGGTAGCTCCACTGGCATTAATAATAATTCCTTCGCCTGGGCAGGTGGTTAATGTATCGTTATCTACTTGTACATCCGGCGTACGAATAACGTTTACCAGGGTTGTGTTTTTGCCACTACATGCTCCACCATTACTACCCGTTACGGTATATATGGTGGAAGTTAGAGGATTTGCAATAACAGTTGAACCGGTAGTAGTGTTTAAACCTGCTGAAGGGCTCCAGGTATATGTATTGGCTCCGCTTGCTGTTAAAGTAGAAGATTCTCCTGAACAAAATACAGGATTTGAATTCGTTAAAGATATGCTCGGACTAGGATTTACCGTTACTACAACATTGTCGGTACTTGATCCGCCTCCACATTTTGGCGCAGTAACAGTATACGTATAGGTACCTGCAACTGGTTTTACATATATTGAATCGCCATTACCAACAGTAGTAGAATTTAAAGACCAAGTATATGAAGCCGCATTGCTTGCAGTTAATAATACACTATCTCCTTCACAAATCGTTTTATCATTACTTGCAATTACTGAAGTTGGAGCTGCCACAATAATATCGGCACATGCTTTACCCTGGCATCCAGAAGTTGTACTGCTTCTGATGCAAATTTGAGTACTCTGATTTGGAGTAAATGTGGCCTCGGGGCCAGCAGGTACACCAGGAATGCTGATTACATTCGGATTACAGTTAGTAATAAAAATTATGGTAATACAGTTTTCGGTAACTGCTCCTGTTTCATTTGGATCCCAATCATATATATACGGATTAGCTCCAAAAAATGGATTGGAGGGTGCTCCTGATCCTGTAAGTGTTACATTATCGCCCAAACAAATAGTGGAAGAGCTGGGTGATAATACCAATGCAGGACCTAAATCAACCGTAATGTTTTCGGTAGCTGTTTGCGTTTGACAAGAAGAACCATAGGATATGGTGAGCGAATAGTTTCCCGAATTAGCTGGAGTTATATTGGGTATGCTAGGTGAAGCCAAATTTGAGCTAAATCCATTCGGACCTGTCCAGGTGTAAGTTGCACCGCTTGCACCTGCATTAGTGCCTAATACTAAAGTTGATCCTTCGCAAACCGGATTCGGATAGGTAATATCCGGTGCCGGTAACGTATTGGTAATGGTTACAGTGGTGGTTGCAGTATCTCCAAAAGTTGCACACTGGCCAGGGCCAGCATATAGGGTATAACTGGTAGATACTGTAGGTGATACTGTTATGGTCTGCGTATTTCCTAAATTGGGAGTAGGAGGGTTTGATATCCATGAATAGCTTGTGGCAACATTGCTTGCTGTTAAAGTAACACTTCCACCCGGACAAATAACCGAAGGACTTGCTGATATATTTAAATTTGTTGCAACACCACCACCACCGGCAATTGTATAATCACATACGTTACCGGCATATCCGTCAACCATTATATAATATTTTTGTCCCGGAACCAAGGGGGTATTAGTCGTTATTGTAAATTGTCCGGATGCATTTCCTTGTGATACACAATTAGAAACAACCGTAAAATTATTACAATCGGCGGTCTGATATATTAATGCCTGAATTCCTGATCCTGGATCATCGCAGTTAAATGAATTAAATACAATGGTGGCGGTATCATCAGAAGCAATAAACGATAACCATGAATTGTTTTCAACAGAACCACAAAATCCAGTAATATTGGTGTTATCTGGTGTGTAAATATCGGTAGATCCTTGATACCCCCCTAAGTTACAGATCACTGGAGCATTCGCACAATCATCTGCTGGAGGATCGTTTGGAGTCATCATGGGCTGAAAAATTTTCTGACCTATTAAATTAGCTTCATCAACTCTTAACCTAAATCCCTGAAATTGCTCTTTTTCGTTGCTTGTAAATTTTATGAGTACTTTATTACTGTTCGAAACAATTAAATGTCCTTTTTTAACTGTACCACTTAGCTTTGCAATTACAGGAGCACTCTCGTTTTCACCATCAAAAACATATAGCACGTCTTTGTCTTTTTCGGTATAAAACCAATCAACTTTTATAACAATTTTTTTATTGCCTTCAATTAACATTGAACTGCTTTCGTTAGCTTCGTAACCAACTGTATATTGGTCTCCGTATTGAACAGGACTGCTACTTGCAATAAATAAACCTTTATTGTTTTTGATTGAATACACCGGTTCCTCGCCCATAAATCGGAAATGGGGTCTTTCCGAAATTGATTTTTTAATTGGTAATGATATTTCATTTCCGTTTTGAGAATAAGCATTGCCTATAAAGAAAAAAGCTAGAATGCAACTTGAAATAAATTTGTTAAGATTCATAATTTATTTTGATGAATTAGGTTGAGCAAAATAATAAAAATTGTACTTGTTTAATCGAGTGCTGGCCCTAATTGAATGTAAGGGGTATGGTTTATTCAAAATAATAAAGCACATTTAGTTGGATTGTTATTTAGATATAAATAAATATTTTTTTTAAATCATTGATAATCAGTAGTTACGTTCGATCTGCGGCCACCTGTTTATCTTTATGGACATCTGATAAAAGAAGTGTTTCTAATATATTATTCACATGCTAAACAAATCTTTTAATCTCTATCCTAAGGTCTAAAAAATAGCCTTATTTTTAGGCTAATATGGCTAAGGTTAAAACTAGTTTTTTTTGTCAGAATTGCGGTACTCAATCCCCTAAGTGGATTGGCAAATGTCCTTCTTGCGGAGAATGGAATACATATGTTGAGGAAATAATACAAAAAGAGGATAAAAACGTTAATAAAGTATTTAGTTCAAGTAGTCAGCGCGCCAATAAGCCCACCCCGGTAAAAGAAATAACCTTAAGTAACGAACAAAGAATTGTATTGCCCGACAATGAATTAAATCGAGTTTTGGGTGGCGGTATTGTTCCGGGGTCCTTAATTTTATTTGGCGGTGAACCTGGTATTGGTAAATCAACTTTAATGCTTCAAATTGCATTGAGTATGCCTTTTCATAAAGTATTGTATGTATCGGGTGAAGAGAGCGATCAGCAAATTAGAATGAGAGCTGAACGTATTGGTATAAAAAGTAACTCATGTTATATTTTAACCGAAACCTCTACTCAAAATATCTTTAAGCAAATAGAATTGCTTGAGCCCGAGATCTTAATTATAGATTCTATTCAAACCTTGCATACCTCATTTATTGATTCCTCGCCCGGAAGTATCTCACAGATAAGAGAATGTACAGGTGAATTATTAAAGTTTGCTAAGGAAAGCGGTAAGCCTGTTTTCTTAATTGGACATATTACAAAAGACGGTACTCTTGCAGGGCCTAAGGTCTTAGAACACATGGTTGATGCTGTTTTGCAGTTTGAAGGGGATCGCAATTATGTTTATCGTTTATTAAGATCGCATAAGAATCGATTTGGTTCTACTAATGAATTGGGTATATACGAAATGCAAGGTTCTGGTTTAAGAGAAGTAAATAATCCTTCCGAAATTCTGGTTACAAATCGTCGTGATCCTGTAAGTGGTGTAGCTATTTCCGCCATGCTCGAAGGTATTCGTCCGATGATGATTGAAATTCAAGCCTTGGTGAGTACTGCCGCTTATGGCACTCCTCAAAGAAGTGCTACTGGCTTCGATTTAAGAAGACTGTCAATGTTGTTGGCTGTTCTGGAAAAGCGATGTGGATTTAGATTAGGGGCTAAAGATGTTTTCTTAAATATTGCCGGAGGTATTAAAGTTGAAGATCCAGCAATCGATCTCGCTGTTGTATGCGCTATTTTGTCTTCTGGTGAAGATATTCCGGTTAATCCTAAATTCTGCTTTGCTGCAGAGGTTGGCTTAACAGGCGAAATTCGTCCGGTAAATCGGGTAGATCAACGAATAAGTGAGGCAGAAAAACTGGGATTTGAGGATATCTTTATTTCAGCCTATAATAATAAAGGAATCGATCCGCGAAAATTTGCAATACGAATTCATTTTATAAATAAAATTGAAGAACTTTTTTCAGAATTATTTGGTTGATGATAAATAAAATTAAAACGTTTTATAACGTTTACCCCCTGTACTTTACTCTTATAGTTGCTTTTATTCCCCGGCTTGTTGCTGCAATTTTTTCTAAGGGCTATGGTATGCATGATGATCACTTCTTGATAATAGAGGCTTCTCAAAGCTGGGTTGATGGGTTCGATTACAATGCATGGCTTCCCTGGACATCCGGCAATAATGGTCCGTCAGGTCATAGCTTGTTTTATGTGGGGCTACACTTTTTATTCTTTAAGGCGCTTGATTATTTTGGCTTGCAAGATCCGCAATTTAATATGTTTCTGGTACGTTTTATCCATACTTTATTTTCATTAAGCGTGGTATACTATGGTTATCGCATTGCCGAAAAAATGGGAGGCAAAACAATTGCTCTTCATACTTCATTAATACTCGGCTTAGCCTGGTTTATTCCAATGTTAAGTGTTCGAAACTTGGTGGAGGTTGTTTGCGTGCCATTTTTAATTTATGCAGTTTATATTTTGTATATAAATGATAAAAATGATAAATGGTGGATTTATATTCTGGCAGGATTAATTAGCGGAATTGCATTTTCAATTCGTTTTCAAACATTGTTTTTTTTAGCCGGTATGGGTTTAAGCTTACTTATTTCCAAAAAAATAAAAGGTGCTTTTTTATTGGGTTTAGGTATATTCATTAGTATTGTCAGTATTCAATCGATACCCGATTACTTTTTATGGAAAAAACCCTTTGCCGAATTTACCGAGTATGTAAATTATAATTTAGAGAACGCAACCACTTATTTCAATAAACCGTGGTACATGTATGTAATGTTACTCTCCGGTATTTTACTTCCTCCCATAAGTTTATTTTTACTTTTCGGTTTTTTTAGAGCCTTTAAAAATAATCTCATTGTTTTTATACCCACTTTGGTTTTTTTATTGTTTCATTCTTATTTTCCTAATAAGCAGGAACGCTTTATCTATCCTGCAATCCCATTTATTATTATACTGGGATATTATGGTTGGTATATATTTAAAGAAAACTCTGCTTTCTGGAAAAGAAATGTTAAGCTATATGCATTCTTAATAGGTTTTGCTTTAACTTTAAATTTTATTGCACTGCCGGTTGTAACTACTGCATATACTAAAAAAAGTAGAGTAGAGGTAATGGATTTTTTAAGGAAGAAAGGCGATCTAAAGGGTCTTATAATTAATGATTCCAATCACGAAAACTTTACTTTAACACCACGGTATTATTTGGACAAATGGGATTTTCCTGAACATGGTATAACCAGCAATAATTCACCTGAAATGCTGCGCGATTATTTTAACCGCGATACTCTTGCCATATTCCCTAACTATATTATTTTTTATGAGTCAGAAAATTTTGATGCTCGTTTAGCCCAAACTAAAAAATACTTTCCAAATTTAACCTATGTTACTACTATAGAGCCTGGCTTCTTGGATAATGTTTTACATAAATTAAATCGTCACAATAAAAACGTGGTGTGTTTCGTATATAAGCTTAACAGATAATTATAAAATTACTACTCATGAACTTGCAGGATAAACTAAATTCCGTTTTAAGAACTGTACCCGATTTTCCTAGACCCGGAATAATGTTTAAGGACATTACACCGCTATTCGAAAACCCTCAACTATGTAGGGAAGTTGCAGATGAAATTGGAAATAAGTTTAGTGATAAGATAGATGCAATTGCAGGGATAGAAAGTAGAGGATTCTTTTTTGGATTTTATGTAGCTCAGATTTTAAATATCCCCTTTGTTCCTATTCGTAAAGCCGGTAAGTTGCCCTATAAAAAAGATTCGGCTAGTTACGATTTGGAATATGGTTCTGCTACAATTGAAATGCATCAGGAAAGTTTAAGCGCAGGGATGCGCGTGTTAATTCACGACGATTTATTAGCAACTGGTGGTACCGCCGAAGCCGCAGCTAAATTGGTAAAAATGCAAAACGCAAATGTTGCAGGATTTTCATTTATTATTGCACTTAACTTTTTAAATGGAAATAATAAATTAAAATCTTATTCCGAAAATATCCATTCAATAATTCAATTCTAATGCGAATCCTAATTACGCTCTCAATACTTTTTTACTTTTCAATTCATTTATTTGCACAGCGAGAAATAGTTTCAAATTCTAATTTTAATAAGGAAGTTTATTTCTCATGGGGTTATAATAAAGAGTGGTATGCCAAGAGTGATATTCATGTGAAACAAGCAGAGTTAGGTAACGATTATTATTTTATAAATACAATAGCACACGATAAACCGGGTTGGACTTCAGGGATTTTAAATAAAGCGCTTACTATACCACAATATAATTACCGATTAGGTTGGCGTTATAACAATAGTTCTGCTATTGAACTTAATTTTGATCACACCAAATATCAGGTGAGTGAGTTTCAAAAGCTTCATGTAAAAGGAATTATCAATAATAAAGAGATCGATACACTAATGGATAATGCCGGAAAAAAAGTACTCGATTATCAGTTAAATAATGGTGCAAACTTTTTTTTATTTAATTGGGTAAAGTTTTTTCCACTAAAAACATTTGGAAAATACCTGGACATTATTTTCGTATCCAAACAGGGGCTTGGATTTGTATATCCCCACGTAGAAAATACCATTTTTGGAGTTTCTAATATTCCTCGTTTTCAGTTTGGTGGTTTTGATATAGGTTACGAGGCCGGTGTTAATATTAGAATTTTTAAATATTTCTTTATAGAATACACCAACAAGGTTGATTATGCGTGGTATCGTAAATTAAAAGTAAGTAAAGGTTTTATTGATCAAAAATTAGCAACTTTTGAAGTTATCCTTTTAGGAGGTTTCAATATTCCTTTGGTTAAGAAATAAGCTTTCATTTTAAGATTCTAACACCACAAATTAGTTGGTGGTAAGACCATTCTTGCCGTATCAAGATTTTTATGTAAGAAAGTAAATCCCGTTTCTTAATAAACGGTATAAAAAACGAAAAAGCCCGCAAAGCGGGCTTTTTCTATTCTAACTGTCTTTGTTAGTTGCTTATTACTTTGCTTCAGCAGCAGGAGCAGCTTCAGCAGCAGGAGCAGCAGCAGAATCAGCAGGAGCAGCAGAAGAATCAGTAGTAGCAGCAGCTTCTTCAGCAGCTTTAGCAGCTTCTTCAGCAGCAGCGATTGAATCTTGTTTTGCTTTTTCAGCAGCTTCTTTTTCAGCAGCGCTTGGTCCGCAAGCAACGATAGCCATAACAGCTACAGAGGCAACTAGAGAAAATACTTTTTTCATCTTGTTTTTGTTTTTAGTTTTTAATTAGTTAATTATTTGGTGATGCAAAATTATATAAATAATTTATATATGAAAATAAAAAAATAAAAAAGCCGCCGAAATTTCGGCGGCTTTTGTTAAATAATATTTAAATAGGGGTTATTCAACGATTAATTTTGTGGTTGAAACCACGCCGTTAGCGTTAGTTTTCACAAAATAAACACCAGCAGTTAATGCAGAAGTGTTTAAAGAAATTGAATTAATACCTACTGTAGCATTGTTATTATTAGCGCTTAAAACTTCAGCACCTAATGCATTAAATACAGAAACGTTGATTTTTCCAGCCTGTGCTAAGTTTACATTCACTAAAGCGGCAGCCTTAGCAGGGTTAGGGAATACAGTAACTGAATTTGAAGTTAAAGCAGTTTTCTTTCCGCCCACTGCTATATCAGCAACTGGTAAAGCTACATAAATAACATCTGCAATAATACCGTTGTTGTTTGTAGCATCAGGTTCTACAGGAGTACCAGATACATTTTGAATACCAGGTGCTGGATCTCTGTGGTAAACAATGTGAACATTGCCATCAACATCAGGTGCAATAGAAGGCCATACTGCTTCTTGGAATTCACCGTCACCACCCATAGCTACAGAAGGAACTGCATCTGTAGGTTGATCACTCCAAGTATAACCACCATCAACTGATTTTAAAACAAAAACGTGACGGAACATTTGACCCCAAATGGTAGTATCACCGATTTCAGCTAGAGCATCATAAGCTAAATATACATTATTGTTAGCATCAACACCTAACGATGGGTGATTGTAAAAACCTGGCTCATAAGAACCCCATGCGTCATTTCCTGCCTCAACTGAAGGACCGGTAGTTGGAATATCAATTACTCCATTGTTGTTAAAATCTAAATAAGCATTGTTACCAAGGGAAATAAAGTTACCTGCTCCCATGTGTTGGTTCCAATAAAGTAAATCAGATGTACCTGGCCAATAGTTGTATGAACCATCTAAAGCAGTAGTTCTAATTGAACATGCAGAAAAAGAAACATGTGCAATACCATTATTATCAATAGTAACTGCAACATCACCACCTGCATTAACGAAAGAAGAATCTAATGTTTCTACAGTGTAGTCCCATAATGGTTTTGGGTGAGTTAAAATAACTGTTTTTGTCCAAGTTTCACCATTGTCATCAGACTTAAATAAAGCCACATCTACATCCCATCCGCCAGTTACAACAGCAACTTTACCGTTTTTAGCAGCAATAGCATAATTGTCACCACCAAAACCAGTGTAAGATAAAGTGTCGGTACCTGGAATTTCAATTGATAATTTATCCCAAGTAACACCACCGTCAGTTGAACGAGAATAAGCGATAGGACCTTTAGCTCCTAAACGATTAATTAAATGGTGAACATTATTACCATCTGCAACCATACGTGGCCATACAGAAGTAGTAATAGAAGCATCAAGTTTAGATGCAGTAGTCCAGTTTCCTGTTCCTTTAGCACTTCTTGAAACTAATTGCGCACCACTACCTCCTTGGTGAGCGGTAACTAATTCAGAACCGTTAGACGGCCACACTAGGTTGGGCCAACCCGTGCGAACGTTTTCAATACGAACTGTTGGAGCAGCTCCCCATGCGCTACCATCGAAATAATTGTAACCAGTACCACGATCAGACCAAGCACTTGTTTGCACAGATGTAGTCCAAACAGCACCAATAGTACCATCGTTGCCTTTAACAATAGCATTTCTAACTGAAGAGTTAGTTTGAAGATGATAACCAGTTGTACCAAGAATTGCTTCAGTTGGAACAGAACGGTGTGCTGAATAAACCGGAGAAATATGTTCTGTAGGTAACATTACCTCAACAGCATCAGTTCTGGGTTTGATTTTAGCAGTACGAACTACGTTGTCGTATTTCGAAGGTAATTTTTTTGTTGTTTTACCGGCATTTTGCGCATAGGCTACTACACTAGCACCCGCTAAAACACTTAAAAGTAAGGTTTTTTTCATGTTTTTTGTTGTTTTGGTTAAACTTATAGTTTATTGCGCTAATTTAATAAAAAATCTGGTTTTAAAACAGTGTAAATTCTATTTTAAATTAATTTTTTAACATAAAATTGACAAACGATTTATTTTCGTATACAATCGTTTAAAAAGAAGGTTTTTTTAAAAAAAAATCGAAAAATCGATGTATTTACAAAATAATGTTTAATTTTGCATTCTTAAATAAAAGATTAGAAAAAATGTATTTAACATCAGAAGTAAAGAAAGAGATATTTAAAAAGAACGGTGGTTCAGAAAAAAATACCGGTTCTTCCGAATCACAAATTGCCTTATTCACTCACCGTATTAATCATTTAACGGGGCATTTAAAAAGCAACAAAAAAGATTTTGGTACTCAGCGCGCACTCTTAAACTTAGTGGGTAAGCGTCGTTCTTTATTGGATTACGTTAAGAAAAACGATATCAATCGATACAGAAAAATCCTGAAAGATCTGGATATAAGAAGATAATAAATAAATTCAAGTAGGTGGGGGCAGTCGAAAGATTGCCCTTTCTATTATTAATAAATTCCAAATTATAATGTTACAAGCAATTACAAAAAAATTCACACTAAGTGATGGTAGGGAAATTACCCTAGAAACCGGTAAGTTAGCTAGACAAGCCGATGGCGCTGTAGTGGTAAGCATGGGTAAAACAAAAATATTAGCTACAGTAGTTTCTAAAAAAGAAGCCGGCGAAAATGTTGATTTTATGCCATTGACAGTTGATTATCAAGAAAAATACGCTGCGGCAGGTAGATTTCCTGGAGGCTTTTTACGTAGAGAAGGTAAATTGTCTGATTACGAAGTGTTAATTTCCCGTTTAGTTGACCGCGCTTTACGTCCTTTATTCCCAGATGATTATCATGCTGATACTCAGGTTTTAGTTTCATTAATTTCCCACGATCCTGAAATTATTCCGGATTCATTGGCCGGTTTGGCCGCTTCAACTGCTTTAACTATTTCGGATATCCCATTTAATGGACCAATTTCTGAGGTAAGAGTAGCTAAGGTGGACGGTGTTTTGGTTGTAAATCCTACTCCTTCTCAGTTGCAAAAAGCTTCTTTTGAAATTATGGTTGCAGCCTCCGAAAAGGATATCAACATGGTGGAAGGCGAATTACACGAAAGTTCTGAAGAAGATGTGGTAGAAGCACTCAAATTTGCTCACGAACAAATTAAATTACAATGTAAGGCCCAAAATGAATTGAGAGCTTTATGCGGCAAACCTAAGCGTGAATATTCTCATGAAAAACACGATCAGGAATTAAAAGATAAAATATACGCACATAGCTACCAGCCAATTTACGACATGGCCAAGGCTGGAAACGATAATAAATCTGCTCGTAAAGAAATTTTAAAAGGAATTTTAGAGGCATTTAAAGCGACTTTAACAGAAGAAGAGGTAAAAGAGAAAGCATTCTTAATTGGCTCTTATTTTCACTCGGTTGAGAAAAAAGCGGTACGCGATGCTGTATTAAACGAAAGAAAACGTTTAGATGGCCGTAAACTGGAACAAATTCGTCCAATTTATTGTGAAGTTGATTATCTTCCAATGGCTCATGGTTCTTCATTATTTACACGTGGTGAGACCCAATCTTTAACTTCCGTTACTTTGGGTTCTAAAGATGATGAGCAAATAATAGACGGTGCAGTAATAAATGGGTATTCTAAATTTTTGTTGCACTATAATTTTCCTCCTTTCTCTACAGGTGAAGTTAAACCAATGCGTGGTACAGGTAGAAGAGAAGTAGGGCATGGAAATTTAGCCTTAAGAGGCCTTAAAAATATGATTTCGGAGGAAAATCCTTATACCATTCGTGTAGTATCTGATGTGTTGGAATCGAATGGTTCTTCATCAATGGCTACTGTTTGTGCAGGTTCTATGGCTTTAATGGACGCGGGTGTAAAAATGAAAAAACCGGTTGCAGGAATTGCAATGGGATTAATATCAGATTCTGAAACCAAAAAATATGCAGTTTTAAGTGATATTTTAGGTGACGAAGATCACTTAGGAGATATGGACTTTAAAGTAGTGGGCACTCAAGAGGGAATTACTGCTTTGCAAATGGATATTAAAGTAGATGGATTGTCTTATGACGTGGTGGTTGAAGCTCTAGCTCAAGCCAAGGCTGGTAGATTACACATTTTAGGTGAAATGAGTAAGGCCATAACTTCACCTCGAGAAGATTATAAAGCGCATGCGCCTAGAATAGTGGTAATGGAAATTCCAAAAGAGTTTATTGGCGCTGTAATTGGTCCGGGTGGAAAAGTAATTCAGGAAATTCAAAAAACAACTGGCGCCGTAATTTCAATTTCTGAAACCGAAACATGTGGCTTAGTTGAAATATCTTCCCCTAATAAAGAATCGATAGATGGTGCAGTTGGTAGAGTTAAAGGAATAATTGCAGTTCCTGAAATAGGAGAGGTTTATACCGGCAAAGTAAAAAACATAACTGCTTTTGGTGCATTTGTTGAATTTTTACCGGGTAAAGATGGTTTATTGCATATTTCTGAAATTGATTGGAAACGTTTAGAAAAGGTTGAAGATGCCTTAAAACAAGGAGATATTATAGATGTTAAGCTCATTGAGATTGATGCCAAAACCGGAAAAGTAAAACTTTCCAGAAAAGCGTTATTACCAAAGCCTGAAAAAAACGAAAAAGTTGAAAATCAGGCCCCTCAGGCTTAATTTTGATTAAAGTTAATTAACAAAGGGTTTCTCATAATTAGAAACCCTTTGTTGTTTTTAGTAAAGCGCAGAGGAGTATATTAGTTAAAATGATAGTTGCTTCTCGCTCTGCTATAATTAAAGTTGAAAGATTTTTAATGCTTTTAATTTTAGTGGTTATTTATAACACTCAAATGAAAGCTCAAATAACAATCTTCAATTCTACTTCTGCTTTGGATATTGCCCAAACCTTAATGGGCAATTCTGTAAAAATAGACAGCGCTAAGATTTTGTGCGATCAAAATGCTTTTGCGAAATTTTCCTCCAATAATGTTTTAAATTTACCTTTCACTGAAGGGGTGTTACTAACTACCGGCAACGCTTCAGCGGTAGACCGTTCTGCAGTTAATAATTTAATGCCTGGCTTAATTGATTTTAACTTAAATACCCCAGGAAATTCATTCTTAAATTCTCTTTCTAATCAATCAACGGAGGATGCCTGCGAAGTGGAGGTTTATTTAAAACCAATAGGAAATCAACTTCATGTAGATTATATTTTTGGCTCCGAAGAATATCCCGAGCAGGTTAATAAATTTTATTATGATGCATTTGCGTTTATTGTTAATGGCCCCAGACCCACCGGTGGCTGGTATAACGATACCAATATTGCTAAGGTAGGTAATGGACAGGTTGTTACAGTAGCCACTATAAATAACGGGCCTAATAATGCCGGACCATGTAGTAATTGTAATTTTTATAACAATAATTCCACGAATCCAAAATTGGGATACGACGGATTAACAACGCCTTTAAGTTCCTCAATTTCGGTAAAAGCATGTGAAAATTATAAAGTAAATATTGTTATTGCTGATGTTAGGGATGGTAAATACGATTCTGGAGTTTTTTTAAATAAGGGAGCAATTAATAGTACAGGAGCTACAACGATTAATGCATCACAAACAAAAATATGCAAGGGGCAAAACGTTAGTTTAACCGCAAGTTCGGCAATTACTCAAAATTTTTCATGGAATACCGGAGCTACAGGAAGCCAGATAAATGTTGAACCTTTAACAAGCACTTATTACACTTGTTACTATGAATATTGTGGTGTATCCGGATTTGAGATAATTAGTATTGAGGTAGACACCATAAATAAAGCGCCCTCTTATGATTTAAATTCTGATAAATTATGTAAAAATGATTCAATGATTAAACCTCTTCATATTTATGGTTCCGGCGTGTTTGAATCACCTAATCCAAATTTAGTTTTTAATGAAAACGGAGAAATTAATGTCTATCTATCTAATCTGGGAGCTTATCAATTAAATTATATTTCAAGCGATGCGCTTTGTCCGGGTGTCTTCAGTAAATCAATTGAAATAGTACCCGCACCATCCTTAAGTGTAAGTGGTGGACTTAATTACTGCTCTAACGAACCAATAAAACCATTGGAGTTAACGGCAAGTGGTAAAGCCCCATATAATTTTATTTTTTATAAAGATTCAATTTTAACGGATACAAATTCTGTAATATCTAACTTGTCTCTTTATTTGGGAAATGGAATATACAATCAGTTTAAATTGAAAGATGCTAATGGTTGTATCATAAGTGAGAATTCAGAAATTACGCAGATTAAGATGGAATCTCCCGTAAATGAATTTTTGGTTTTTCAAAACGACAGTTGTTCATCATCCGGAATTAAAGTGCAAAATTTATCATCAATAGACAGGGCAACTATACAACAATACAAATGGGAATTAAATGGAAATACAGTGAGCATGGAGTCGGAATTTCAATTTCCAACTTATCCTTCCGGAAACTATATTTTATCTCTTTATGCTTTGGCAGATAATGGTTGCAGCGATAGGATTCAAAAAAATATTTTTATAAAACCAAACCCACAGGCAAATTTTATTTTCAATTCCCCATGTTTTGGCGATAGTGTTTTAATTAAAAGTACAAGCTTTTTTAATTCAACACTGGGTAAAATAAACTGGACCTTAAACAATTCAACCACTCATATGCAAACTTCAATAATTAATCCTACTTACCTGGCTTACGATACCTCTATGCGGGTTGTATTAAACGTTATAAATGATTTTGGATGTAGAGACAGTTTGGTTAAAAATATTAAAACAATACCCTTGCCTAAGTCTCATTTTTCATTCCAGAATGTATGTGTTGGAGACACACTAATATTTAAGAATCTATCAAGCACCCTAACAAGCGGTACTTTATTTTATAGCTGGGATATTTTTAACGACGGTGTTGTTGATTATCTATCTAAGGATTTTGAATATTATAGCGAACAGCCTCAGAAATTTTGGATAAAATTATTTACCCGCGATGAATTTGGATGTAAAAGTAATATAATGCAAATGGCCGAGATTTATCCTAAACCCGAGGTTAAGTTTGCAATTACCGATAGTAGTGGTTGCGTGCCTTTTAGATTTGGTACCCTCAATAACTCTAGCATAGCCAGTGGATCTTCACTATCCAAGTATAAATGGACTCTTAGTAATGGTGCTTCGTTTGTTGGGTTTCAGCCGGAATTCAAAATAAATGAGCCCGGAAAATATACAGTTCAATTAGAGGTAACCAGTTCGCGGAATTGTTCTCGTATTTTAACTTCCGACTCAGTAATTAGGGGTTATGCCAAAACCAAGCCCGAATTTATTGTTTATCCCGAAGAGCTGAGTACAATTAATAATATTGCCAATATTGAATTTAGAAATACACAGGATGAAACGTGGATAGATTTTAATAACCAAATAATGACTTCGCAAGAAGGTATTTTAAATTTAAACGTTTTGGATAGCGGTTGGCACCGAATTATTGGTTTTCAGAAAAATGAGCACGGATGTATAGATACTTCAGAAAAATGGGTCTATGTAAAAAGCGATTACGGACTTTATATTCCTAATTCGTTTACTCCCAATTATGATGGTTTTAATGAACGTTTTTGTGTTGTGAGCAATGGCATTATCCGGCAGGATTATTTATTTAGAATATTTAATCGTTTTAATGAAGAAATTTTTGCAAGCACTACTCTAAACGAATGCTGGGATGGCCGTTTAAAGAATGGTGATATGGTTCCGGTAGGAGTTTATATTTATGAAGTTACATGTAGAACCGAAAATAGGGTGGAAAAGTTTTATAAGGGAACATTTAGCGTTATTCGATAACTTATTTTACTTTGTATATTCTTCTTTAAATTTTGCAGAATATCAATTATATTGGCACCATGAATAGAAAATTAAATTTCAGCCTTTTAATGGCTTTTATCCCATTCTTATTAAAAGCTCAGTTAGTTTCAACTCCAAATAATAACGCCCTACAGTTAGCCAATCAATTGGGTGGCCAGGGCTTAAACGTTTTATCTGCAACGTTGGATTGTCCAACTGATGCTGCTGGTACATTTAGTAATGGTCTAAATTCAGATATTGGACTTGGTTCCGGTATTATTTTAACCACGGGAAGTATTCAGGATTTAAGCAGTTCGGGAAGTGATGCCTCTGTCTTACTATCCAATGAAAACGGGGGACCTGCTTTACCGGATCTTACTTCCATAACTACCGATCCTACTTTTGATGGTTGTAAATTAACCATACAAGTAAAGCCAATTTGTAATACCCTGAGTATTAAATATGTTTTTGCTTCTGAAGAATATTCAGATTATGTAAATTCTACCTACAATGATGTGTTTGCTTTTTTTGTTAGTGGTCCAAATCCTTTAGGTGGTAATTATACAGATCAAAATATCGCAGTACTCCCGGGGACCAATACCCCTATAACTATTAATACTATAAACAACGGGGAAGCCCCCGATGGAACCGTTCCTACGGGTCCGCCTACAAATGCACAGTTTTACAATGACAATACAAATGGAACAACAAACCCATACGATGGTATGACTGTTCCTATGCTGGCCAATATAAATGTTGTTCCATGCGAAATTTATACGATCAAATTTGCTATAGCAGATGTTGGAGATGATAGTTTTGACTCAGGTGTTTTGCTTGAGGCTAATGCGGTTTCCTGTCCAATCAATTTAGTTGCTTCTGCAACCCCACACAAAATTTGTGCAGGGCAAACAGCCTCTTTAACCGGAAATGTAGTTGGAGGAACAGGTTCTTATTCATGGAGTACGGGCGCCACGGGTCCATCCATAAATGTTTCACCAACAGTTTCAACTGTATACACCTGTTATTATGATTTCTGCGGAGTAACAGTTTCTGACACCGTTAGTGTAGAAATTAATCCCATTGCCGGAGCAACTTTTCAATATACTTCATCTGCTTTTTGTAAGGGTGGATCTAACCCGTTACCTATTAATGTTGCAAATGGAAATTTGTTTTCATCAAGTCCGGCCGGTCTAGTTTTTATTAATACTACTACAGGCGAAATTGATATTGCAAACTCCGATAGCGGTACCTATGTAATTAGTTTGGATGGTTCCGGTGCATGTCCTTTACCTGCCCAGCAAACCATCACTATTCAAAATGCTCCTTCTGCAATTATTTCGGGTACCAACAGTATTTGTAGTGGCGATAGCGCCACGTTATCAATTGCTTTTAATGGTACCGCCCCCTATACATATACTCTAAACGGGCCTTCCGGTAACCAAACCTTTACTACTTTTCAAAATCCACATTTAGTTAAGGTTGGTGAAATTGGTAATTATTCAATTTCGGCCCTATCCGATGCCGCATGTAATGGATCTACATCAGGCAATGTTTTAATTTCATCTAAACCAAAACCTAATGTTACATTTAGCGGTGGCAGTAATTTTTGTTTAGGAAGTAATCCAACACCAATAATTTTAACTTTTACGGGTACACCTCCATTTGTGCTCAATTATACTGAGAATGGTAATCCGGTTAGCCAAACTATAACTACAAATACATACACTTATACTCCCACAGGTGCTGTTAATCTAAAATTTAATTTGCTAAACGATGCTAATTCTTGTGCTCAAACTTTAAATCAGAATTATAACATAGTTCAAAGCCCAAGTCCGGTTCTATCCTTAACTCCTAACGATTCAATTTGTTTTGGAAATACCAAACAGTTAATCGCTTCAGGCGCCACTAACTATACGTGGTCACCTTCATCTACTTTAAACAATACAATTAATGATACTGTTTTAGCAAAACCCAACATTAATACTATTTATACAGTAATAGGCACAAACGCTGCTGGATGTTCGGATACAGCTAAGGTATCTATTTATATTGATAACTCTGTAAATGCAGCTTTTGTTTATACACCTGATAGTCCTACCACACTGGATACTGTTAAATTCATAAATAATTCTACTACTTTACCTTTATCACACCAATGGAATTTTGGTGATAATTCTCCTTTAAGTATAGTTGCTAATGCGTCGCACTTATATACGCAGGAAGGTGAATATATTGTAATATTAACCGTTACTAACACCAGAGGTTGTTCGGATACTGTTTCGCGAAAAATAGTTGTTAAAGACCAATATATTTTGGAGATTCCAAATGTTTTTACTCCTGATAATAATGGCAACAATGATGTTTTTAAGTTTATTAAAGCAGTAGGCATAAAAGATTTACATTGTGATATATTTAACCGATGGGGTAAAAAGGTATATCAGTTTGACGGGCCTGCAGGGGTGTGGAATGGAGAAAATATGGATGGTGGTAGTTGCACCCAGGGAGTCTATTACTACATCGTTACCTTAACTAACAATTCTAATGAAGAAAAGGAGTTTAGCGGTAATGTAACTTTAATGAGGTAGAAGTAAATTATTAAAATTAGATTAAATCTTTTCTATAAGATTTATTTTAATTAAATTCATAGTAATGAAAATTAGGCGATGGTTATTTGTAATTTTTTTACTTAATAGTTTAATTGCTAGTGCGCAGTTGGCTATTACGCCTAGTAACAGTGGATTGCAACTTTCAAATGCACTTACTGGTAGTGGCCTTTCTGTAATTGGTACACCGCTTCTTAATTGTCCAACAGATGCCGCCGGAACATTTTCAAATGGATTGAATTCCGATATAGGTATAGCCAGTGGTGTTATTTTAACTACCGGCAGTGTTGCTGATATTACTGGTGGATCTGGAAACGATGCTTCGATATTTTTGAGTAATACAAATGGAGGTCCAACTCTTCCCGATTTGGATCCTTTAACCAATGATATTACTGAAGATGGATGTATGCTTACCTTTCAAGTTAAGCCAATATGTAATACCTTAAGTATTAATTATGTTTTTGCTTCAGAAGAATATTCGGATTTTGTAAACTCTTCTTATAATGATGTTTTTGGTTTTTTTGTTTCTGGTCCAAATCCATTGGGTGGTAATTATGTAAATCGAAATATTGCATTGGTGCCTGGAACAAATACTCCTGTAACTATTAATACTATTAACAATGGTAATGCCCCCACAGGTACTGTTCCTTCAGGGCCCGGAACAAACGCACAATACTTCAATGATAATACGAATGGACAACTTAATCCATATGATGGCATGACCAAAATGTTGATAGCAACCATTAATGTAACACCTTGTGAAATTTATACCATTAAACTCGAAATCGCAGATGTTGGAGATGGAGCTTATGATTCAGGTGTTTTGCTGGAGGCAAATTCGGTAAGTTGTCCTATAAATTTGGCTGCAAGTGCGTCTCCTCATAAAATTTGTGTCGGTCAGTCTACTACTCTAAATGCTAATGTGGTTGGTGGAACCGGAACATATTCCTGGAGTACCGGTGCTACCGGACCTTCTATATCTGTTTCGCCTACTACTAATACCGTATACACCAGTTATTATACTTTTTGTGGTGTAACGGTTACAGACACAGTTAACGTGCAGATAAATCCTATTGCAGGTGCAACTTTTCAATATTCTTCAAATGCCTATTGTAAAGGTGGATCTAATCCTACTCCTGTTAATGTTGCAAATGGAACTACTTTTACTTCATCGCCCCCCGGTTTAGTGTTTGCTAATAATTCAACAGGTGTTATTGATATTGCTTCTTCCAGTAGTGGAACATACACAATTAGTTTACCCGGCTCGGGTGCTTGTCCGGCCCCAGCTCAACAAGTTATTACTATTCAAAATGCTCCCACTGCATCAATTAGTGGTAATACTAATATATGCAGTGGCGACAGTGCATCGGTACAAATAAATTTTATTGGTACTGCTCCTTATACCTATACGTTAAATGGTCCGTCTGGTAATCAAACTTATACGACCAGCAATAATCCGCAAAATGTTAATGTTGGTGCAGTGGGAAATTATACTGTTTCTTCTTTAACTGATGCCGGGTGCCCGGGCACCACATCGGGTTTGGCTTCAGTTGGACTAAAGCCAAAGCCATCGGCTACTTTTAGCGGTGGGGCTAATTATTGTCAGGGCACTACTCCTCAACCCATTATTTTAAATCTTACCGGTACCAGTCCGTTCCAAATTTCATTCACCGAAAATGGAAATCCGGTAAACCAAACCGTTAACTCAAACACATACACGTATTCTCCTTCTGGCTCGGTTTCTTTGTCTTTTACTTCAATTTCAGATGCCACAACTTGTTCGGATGTGCTTACCCAAAATTACAATATAACACAAAATCCACAACCCGCGGGAACAGTTGCTGGAGGGGGGGCTGTTTGTTTTGGTTTAATACCACCACCGGTATCTTTTAATTTAACTGGTAACGGACCTTGGACGGTCAATTACACTATAGCAGGTGCTCCTTTTTCCGTTAATGTTGTATCTAGTCCCTTTAATCTTACTAATAATTTACCGGGTGATTATGTAATTACTTCCATTACCGACGCAAATGGTTGTTCAGGTAATGGTAACGGAACAGCAAACATTACCTTATTTCCGGGAGTAACCTCTTCCGTAAATAGTGTAAATGAAATTATTTGTCCAGGCGAAATTGCAACTATAATCGGAGCCGGTGGTGTTTCGGCTTCATGGTCTCCGGTGCCCAGCATTTCGGCAGTAAATAACTATACATTACAAACCTCTCCTGCAGTTACTACCAACTACACGCTCACTGTAGATGATGGTAACGGGTGTAAAGATACTTCTGTGGTAACCGTTAGAGTAGCCCCAATTCCACAAGCTGCTTTTACATTTAATGAGGTGTGTTTTGGTAACCAAACTACCTTTACTAATACATCTTCAATTTCTTCCGGTTCAACTATTAATGCCTACAGTTGGAATTTTAATAATTTAGGAAATAACAACGTTCAGAGCCCAACATTTAATTTTCCTAATTGTGGAAACTTTGATGTTTCTTTGAAAGTTATAAGTTCAGATGGTTGTGTAGACAGTGTTTCTATTCCGGTAAAAGTAAATTGTATTCCTGTTCCAACATTTGTAATTGATGATACAGTTGCTTGTGAAAATCAAACGATTTATTTTACTAATACTTCTGTAGCTCCTTTAGGATCTACATCTAATTGGAATTTTGGTTTCGGGCAAGGTACGGGTCAAAGCACAAACGAAAGCAATGCTTATTCTAATTTTGGTAATTATAATGTTAGTTTAACAGTAACGTCTCCCGAAGGGTGCAAGGATTCAATAACTAAGCCGCTAACCGTTATTGAAAGTCCGGATGCTGATTTTACAAGCGACAAAGTATGTTTAGGAACCATAACCTCATTTACAGATAATTCGGTTTCCAATAATTCAAGTATAGTGGGTTATTCTTGGATATTTGATTTGAATTCCCTTTCAGGTACTTCAACCATTCAAAATCCAACTCATACCTTCAACTTGCCTCAAATTTATAATACCCAACTGATAGTAACTGATGCAAATAATTGCACCGATACACTTATTAAACAAATTGAAGTAACTCCTGTACCCAATGCAGATTTTAATTATAATAATGTTTGTTTAGGTAATCCCACTAATTTCCAAAATACCAGCAATATATTGGATAATTCCGGCTTAACCTATCAGTGGGATTATGAAACAAATTCAGCTATTGACGCAACAACATTTAATACCAGCTTTACTTATCCTCAATCCGGAACCTATAATGTTACACTTTATGTTTTAAGTAACAACAATTGTAGAGACAGCATCATTAAAATAATAAATGTTTATGATTACCCCGTAGTAGATTTTTTAGCCGATACATTGGCTGGATGTGAACCACTCCCGGTAAATTTTGCAAATGCAACTATTGTTTCTAACCCCAGTAATATTTCGCAGTTTTCCTGGTATATAAATGATGTGTATGTATCAAGTGTTGAAAATGTAAGTTATAATTTTAGTCCAGGCTTTTATACTATTAAACTTATTGCAAGATCTAATTTTGGTTGTGTAGATAGTTTAACTAAAATTAATTATATAGAGTCTTATCCAAAACCAACTGCAAATTTTGATTTTAAACCAAAAGATGCGAGTGTTTTAAACCCAATAGTTTCTTTTATGGATATATCGTTAGGCAATATATCTCAGTGGTATTGGAGTTTTGGAGATACCTTAGGTGGAAAATTAATTACCGATAGTCCGCAGTATCCGGAGTATCAATATGCCGATTCGGGCAATTACAATGTGGGTCTTATAGTTATATCTGATAAAGGTTGTGTTGATTCTGTATTTAAGATTATCAGAATAAATCCTGAATTTATAGTTTATGTTCCAAATGCATTTACGCCCAATGGCGATGACTATAACGGATTATTTTTCCCTAAAGGAATTGGAGTAAATGAAACTAAGGATTATCAGTTTTATATTTACGATCGTTGGGGTAATGAAATTTACAAAACAACTAATTGGAAAGATGGTTGGAATGGTAAGTTTAATAATACCGGGCAACCCTGCATGCGAGACTTGTATATATATAAAATATACCTGGTGGATGTTTTTGGAAGAAAACATCAGTATTATGGGCATGTTAATTTAATCAGGTAATCAACATTTTAGTTTTAGTAATTTATTGTAGGTTGAAAATTTATGCGCTTGTTTATGCGTAAATTGGAGCATGGCCTTAAATTACATTTGGATAGCATTTTTTGTTATCGCATTTATCATAGCAAGTATTAAACTTATTTTTTTTGGAGATTTAGAGGTTTTTACCCAAATAATGAATGGAACATTTGATTCAGCAAAAACGGGTTTTGAGATTTCTATTGGATTAACAGGGGCAATGACTTTATGGTTGGGTATAATGAAAATTGGTGAAAATGCAGGTGCTATAAATTTTGTTACGCGGCTAATAAACCCTTTTTTTTCTCGCCTTTTTCCCGATATCCCTCAAAACCATCCGGTAATGGGGCAAATGATTATGAATTTATCTGCTAACCTATTAGGGCTGGATAATGCCGCCACTCCTCTCGGTTTGAAAGCTATGCAAGGATTAAACGAAATTAACCAAAATAAAGAAACGGCCAGTAATGCTCAAATTATGTTTTTGGTTTTGCATACTTCAGGATTAACTTTAATACCAGTTTCCATAATGGCCTATCGCCTCCAGGCAGGGGCTTTAAATCCCGCCGATATATTTATTCCCTGTTTACTTGCCACATTTACAGCAACTATTGCAGGAATTTTATTTGTTGGAATAAAGCAGAAATTAAAATTTGACAAGGTGCTTGTTTTTTGGATAGTAGCAATTATCGGTTCAATTTTATCAATTTGTTGGGGCATAAATCAGTTGCCTCAAGAAAAAATAACAGTAGTATCCTCCGTAGCCAGCAGTTTTATTTTGTTTGGAATTATAATCACGTTTATTAGTGCTGGTATTTATAGGAAAATAAATATTTATGATTCTTTTATTGATGGAGCTAAATCGGGATTTGAGACAGCCATTAAAATAATTCCTTTTTTAATTGGTATGTTGGTTGCCATTAGTGTATTTAGAAACTCGGGTGCAATGGATTATCTGAATGCAGGAATTAAATGGATCTTTTCTGCTGCTGGTTTTGACACCCAATTTGTGGATGCATTGCCGGTAGCCTTAATGAAACCGCTTAGTGGAAGCGGATCGAGGGCTCTAATGGTAGATGCAATGAAAAATTTTGGAGCAGATTCTTTTGTAGGTAGATTATCTAGTGTTATTCAAGGCTCCGCCGATACAACATTTTACATTGTGGCCTTGTATTTTGGAAGTGTGGGAATCAAAAATTCACGCTATGCAGTATCTGCAGGATTGTTTACAGACTTTATTGGGATTGTTACCGCTATTTTAATTTCCTATCTATTTTTTGGTTAATTTAATAATGTAAGAATTAAAGCCTAGCTAAAAATTGATTAAAATTTCAAAGAAAATTTCAATTTTTTTTTCTTTCCAAACATTTAAATAGTAATTTGTTACAATTTTAGTTCTATTATGAAAAATATTATTTCAGCTGTTTTAATACTTTTTTCTTTTTCCTCGGTAATTGCTCAAGAAGAAGAATTATCTCCTTATGATTTTTTTCTGGATGGTTTTTATAAAGACGCAATTAAAGGGTATAAAAAAATTTTACAAAAAGATCCTGCTAATTTTGATGCAAACAGAAAAATAGGTATTTGTTATTTAAGTGTTAGTGGCGATAAAAGCAGAGCAATAGATCATCTTGAGTTTGTTCGTAATAATGATAAAACAAATTCAAGAAATGAAGAACTCTTAATTGATTTAGCAAGCGCTTATCATCAGGCCTATCGTTTCGAAGAAGCCATTAAAGTCTATCAGGAATTAAGAACGATTACTACCTCAAAAAATTATCCTTTCGTGGATCGTCAAATCGAAATTTGCAAAAATGCTATTGAACTTGTAGCAAAGCCGGTAAACGTTACTTTTGTGAATTTGGGAAAGGAAGTTAATTCATCCGAAGATGATTATTATCCTTTTGTTACCACTGATGAATCTTACCTGATCTTCACAACGCGCAGGAAAGGAACCACGGGAAATTTAACCGGACTAAATGGATTATTTACCTCTGATATTTATTTTTCTACAGTTATAGATGGTAAATGGTCTAAAGCTAAAAGCTTAAGTCCAATTGTAAATACAGCTGAAGATGAACAAGCAGTGGGAATGAGCACAGACGCCAACAACTTGATGGTTTATCAAGAAACCCCTGAGGTTTATGGTGATATCTATATTTCTGCAAAGATAAAGGGCAAATATGTTAAACCCGAAAAATTTGGGCCAACTATAAATACAAAAGATATGGAAACCGAAGCCTATATAATGCCTGATGGAAAAACTATGTATTTTGTGAGTAATAAACCAGGAGGAATTGGAAAAGCCGATATTTACCTTGTTAAAAAAGATATGGATGGTAATTGGGGTGTTCCCGAAAATTTAGGCGATATAATAAATACTGATGATGATGAAGGTTTCCCGCGCTTAACAGATGATGGAAAAACACTTTATTTCGCATCTAAAGGACATAAGACAATGGGTGGTTATGATATTTTTAAATCTTTTTGGGATGAAAATAAAAAGGAGTGGACAAAGCCCGAAAATGTTGGATATCCAATTAATAATCCAGATAATAATATGGTGTTCTCCCTTTGTTCCAATAATCGTGATGCTTATGTATCAATGTACAGAAAGGAAGACTCGATGGGAGAATTAGATATTTATAAAGTTATTTTTAATGAAGTGGAAGAAAGAAAAACTGCACTAAAAGGTTTAGTTACTTTTGAGGGCATTGAGACCAAAGATATCAAAGTGCATTTGAAAGTATACAAGGACACTTTATTAATTACCGACCGTGATCTAAATTTTAAAACGGAACGATTTACCGTTAATTTGGAGCCCGGCAAGTATAAATTTATTCTCGAAACTGAAAAATATCCAAAAATCGAAGAACAGATCAAAATTTTAGGCATGAGCAATTATAAGGAAGAAATGGAAAAAGTATTCAATTTTACTTTACAGCCCGCAGAAATAAAAAGTGATAAAAAAACAGCCCCCGCTAAACCACCGGTTAAAAAATGATTTCTTCAAAATTTAATGATTTAGAACCCGACGAATTTTATAAATCTCCTGAGGGATTTATTGTATTTACCGAAAAGTATCATTTAAAGCGTGGTTATTGCTGTAAAAGCGGATGCCGCCATTGTCCTTATGGCTTCAATAAAAAAACAGGAACCATTGATAAAAAGAAAGATCAAACGTAAAGTATTTATGATCTATCGAATGAAATGTAAAAGAACTTAAACCGATAGCATTTCTGAAGCTTCTTTTCCAATTATGCTTCCTATAGCTACACCCATACCGCCCATTTTAACAGCGCAATATACATTATTCTTTAAATGTTTTACAATTGGATATTTATTTTTGCCAAAAGCCATAATACCGCTCCATTCAAATTCTGTATCAAATATAGTGTAGGGTAAAATCTGGTTTTTGGCTAATTTTAAAAGAGCTTCTTTAATTAAGATGTTAGTCCCAAATTGATGGGTTTCTTCACCTTTAAAATCAAGATTCCTTCCACCTCCAATCAGCAGGCGGTTCCCAATGTTTCTGAAATAAATGTAACCCTTATCCATATGGTATATGCCGTTTAGTTTTAAATCTAAAATAGGCTTACTAACCAATATCAGGCCCCTGCCCGGTATAACATCAATTTCGGGAATTAATTGTTTGGAAAAAGCGTTTGAACATAGAATTAACTTGCCAAACTTTATGGAGTGTGTGTTTTTTATTTGTACTGAATTTGAGTTAAAATCAATCGACTCTACCTCAATACCATTTAAAATTTTAATCCCAATTTTTAAGCATTTTAATAAAAGCTCATTATAAATTTTACCCGAATTTAGTGATCCTTCAAATTGATTGAAAATTAGATGATTAACCCCTGAAAATCCATAATCCTTTATTTTCTCGGTTGCCACTGAAAAAGCATCCGAAGGTAAAAATCGGAGACATTCTTTATTGAATAATTGAATATTTTTCAGAGCATTTTGATAATCCTTTTCTTCAGTAAATAATTCATAACTACCGCATTCAATAAAATCGATATTTGAATCCCCCAGTGTTTCCCTTAATAACTTTAAACCCTGGTACCTTCTTTCCATCAGGTTTATTAATTCATTCAATTCATGACTTTCCAGATTGTCAGAAAGTTCGCCCAAGCTGCCGTAACAGGCAAAACCGGCATTTCGTGTTGAAGCACCGGAAGGAATAGCACCTCTTTCTAAAATCAATACACGGGCCTTTGGATTCTTTTTTTTATAAAACAAAGCCGTTGATAAACCCACAATACCGCTCCCAATGATTATTAAATCGTTGTTTAAAAAAAACTGTTCATTTTCCCAATACGAGTATGAGTACATGGTATTTAATCGCTTCTATTTTGCTAAATTAGCGGGTTATTATCAATAAAACCATTTTGTGCGTTTTTTATTTTTAGCTCTAGGCTTGTTTTTTTGCTTCGACTTGTTTTCGCAACCGGCAAAATGGTTTATGGATATTGGTGCCACGGTAAAAAAGGATAATAAAAAGCTTGATGGTGCCACAGTTACTTTAATTAAAAACGGTAAAGAGCATGAGAAAACGGTTACTAGTCCAAGTGGTAAGTTTGTTTTTAAGTTAGAGAGTAATGCCGATTATACGATAAAATTTTCTAAACCGGGGCATGTTTCCAAATTAATTAGTGTTAGTACTAAGGGAATACCTCCTGATGATATTGTAGGTTTTAAAGAGGGGGAGGATATTTTTACTTTTGCTGGTTGGGAGATTTCTTTGTTTGAGGAAATACCTGGACTAAACACCTCAATTTTAAATAATCCCGTTGCCAAGATTTCGTATAATCCTGTTGCCAGAAGTTTTGATTATGATAAGCAGTATTCTAAATCAGTTCAGTCTCAATTAGCCCAACTTCAGGATGAATTAGAGCAAAGATTAGCCGAGGAGGCAGCTAAGAAAAATGCCGAGGCCGCTGCCGCTGCAAAGGCAGAGGCTGATGCTAAACGGAAGTTGGAAGAGGAAGCTAAAGTAAAAGCAATTGCTGAGGCTAAAGCAAAGGCTGCAGCAGAAGCCGCCGCAAAGGCTGATGCAGATGCCAGACTGAAGGCTGAGGCCGAAGCCAAAAGGAAGGCTGAATTGGAGGCTAAAACACAAGCCGCCGCCAAAGCAGCCGAAGAAGCAAGATTGAAAAAAGAGGCAGAAGATAAAGCTAAAGCAGCAGCAGCTGAGCAAGCACGTTTAGAAGCCGAAGCGAAAAAGAAAGCAGATGAAGAGGCCAAAGCTAAAGCATTAGCTGATGCCAAAGCTAAGGCAGACGCAGAG